>ENA-UOOK01004442-UOOK01004442.1-fermentation-metagenome-genome-assembly--contig:-NODE-4442-length-15048-cov-18.827520_pt1 | contig 15048 bp, 17 predicted proteins | sample MGYA00245777_ERZ724023 | MGnify/ENA primary metagenome ERZ724023 (study PRJEB28704, sample SAMN03018312) | fermentation metagenome | biome: anthropogenic terrestrial biome; feature: soil...
AAAAAATGAGGGAATTGTACCTCAGTATTATATAGAAGATAACCATGAGGCAATTATACCAAAGGAAATATTTTATAGAGTACAGGAGGAGAAGACTAGACGAGCAAATCTAAATAAGGCAGCAGTAACAAGAAAGGCAAATAAACTAAAGAAGGAAAAGAGTAAATACAGTTCAAAATATGCACTGACAGAAATCTTAGTATGTGCTGAATGTGGACATCCATATAGAAGACAAGTCTGGTCAAAATATGGACAAAAAAGTGCAGTGTGGAGATGTGAAAATAGATTAAAAAACGGTGCAAAGGCAAGCTGCAAGAACTCACCTACCCTTAAAGAAGAACCACTGCATAATGCAATAATGATAGCCATTAATAATGTAGTAGAAAATAAGGGAAAGTTCATAGGGGCATTCAGAGAAAATGTCATAAGAGTTATCGGTGACTATTCTACAAAAGGAATTTCTACCGACTTTGATGACAAGATAGAATCCCTTCAAAAAGAAATGTTATCCTTAATCGAAGAGAACGCAAAGCAAGGAGCTGTAGCAGAAGATTTTGATGATGAATACAAGAGGATATCTGAAGAGATAAATGAGCTTAAAAAGGCAAAATTAAGGCTTGTACAGGAAAAGAAAGAGGCAGAGAACTATGGAGAACAACTAAATGAGATGGAGAGTGCATTAAGGTCTGTAAAACTAGATGTAAGAGAGTTTGATGAGGATTTGGTAAGAAGGTTAATTAAGACAATAAAAGTGAATAATGGTGAGAAACTGGAGATACAGTTTGAATCAGGGATAGTGATGGACCAGATGGTAGACTATTATGACTAGGAATATAGGAGCAGTAACTAGAATATAGTAAGAGGTTACTGCTCAAATAATAATGAAAAGTTACTGATAGATTAATAATTTTTTACTACACTAAATTCCTTAATTAATGGATTTCTGATGTAAGTTAAATATTGAGTCTAAGAAAGGATGAAATCATGAAAAAGAATAATTTTGAAAACAACGATAGAGGAAAAAGAACTCTAAAAGCTGCGATTTATATAAGAGTTGGTAACATAGAGCAATTAAGCCTTGAGGCAGAGCAGAGACATTTTAACTTAAAGATGGAAAGTTTGCAGAAAGGAGAAGAATCTGATGCAACCAGTAGTTGTAAAAAAGAAAAAGGTATCGGTTACGCTAGTCATTCAGGAATATAATCTAGGAGTAGGAACTTAGTTTAGTAAAGAAAGAGGAATAGTTAGAGATACGTTTTTATTAGGGATAACCATGAATCAGATAGTGGATTATTAAAAATAAGAATATGAGGGGCAGTAACAAGGATAGAATGTAGATTACTGCTCTGATAATAATAAGAATCTGTTAATACTAAAATCCTTAGATGATGCTGAGGATTTTAATGTTGACAGATGGTGATAGAAGTTGGAATTTTTATCATTTAAATCGATGGATGTCAATATTTAGAATATTATGCATAATTATCTTGTAAAAAAGCTTCTGTAGAGATACAATTATTATAACAATGTTGTTTATATGATTGTTCTCATTGGGAGGAATAAAAGTGTTAAATGTAAATGAATTATTAGAGATTACAAAAGAAGAGATAAAAAATCTTAATTACAGTGAAATATTTTTACTTCGTGATTTATTCAAAGGATATGAATGGAATAGAATATCTAGGAGTAACCGATTGTTGCTTGGCACCTTATTCCTCAATTATATTAAGTCAGCTGATATAGGAATCACTCCGATTGAAAAGACATCATCAGGACAGCAAAGATATAAGAAGGAAAGTTATTAGCTTATAAACCGCGAGCAGGGGTGGTACTAATGATTGATAAAATCAATGATTTACATATAAAAGATCTTAAGGAACAATTCAAACAATACCTCAATGATAATTATAGTCATTTGAAAGATAAAGGTATTGTTTTTAGTGATGCCTTTTATCCTTATCGACATGATATAGGAATTGAATTTTGGGATGTGTTTATTGATGAAGATTCTTTAAAAAAGGCTCGCCAGTTATTAGAAATTAGGTTTACAAACGAAAAGTCTCATAAAGATCCTAAAAGAAATTCCTATGGTTATATGCGTACCTTTAAGATATTTAAGCGTTTTCTTGATAACACCTATGGAGGTGTGGCCGAGTACCTAGAGTATGCTTTAGCAAATAATCCAAAAGAACCTGAATATGTTCCTATTAAAAGAGAAACTACAAATAAGATAAAAAAGAAAGAAGCAAGACCAGATATTCCAAGACCATGTTCTGATGAGGTTGCTAAATATCTATTATCATGGGAACAATTGGAGAATTATGCATTACAAGAAAGTGCATTAGATAAGCTGTTTTATAGGACTTATCCTCTTAACACTGATATTGACGATGTTCTCATAAAGGTATCATCTTTAAATGATTTCTATAGTACGAATATTTTTTCTCCTTTTCAGGTGGCGAAGCATATCATCAATTTAGACATAGATGATAGACTCCAGGCTGGGGATGTCACGTTAGTAAATGATATAGCGAAAGTAACTATGGACAATGGGAAGGTGAAAAAGTTTTATTCTTTTGCAACAAAATATTGTAGTCACCATAAACCAATTGATTTCCCTATCTATGACAGTTATGTGGACAAGTTACTTAGATATTTTAGGGATGTAGATGGTTTTTATAAGTTCAGTAATGATGACCTAAAGAATTATGTAAAATTCAAAAATATATTATTGAATTTTGGCAGATTCTATTCTCTTACACCTTATAACCTTAAAGAGATTGATAAATATTTATGGCAACTAGGAAAAGAAAAATTCCCTAAAAGGTATTAAATAGTTGCTAGAAGTAGGGTGCAATTAATATTGGAATAAAAGTTAATGTAAAAGAGGTGGCTTATGAAAAAGATATATTTGAATAACTTGCTCCATTTTGATCAAGTAAATTATGGGGATATCAAAATAAAGTTTAACCAATCAAATGGATATGAAGATCCTATGGAATTATATCAAAACAATCCGGATATTGTTAATAATCAATGGCTGTTTTGGAGAAATAAGCAACGTTATTTTTATGTAGGCCAAATAGCTATATGCTTTTTAAAATTATCATATGATACATGGTTGCTTACGACAATTAAAAAGGTTACCAAAGAACTTAATGTTTATGAAGGTATCAATTACGAAGGTGAGGAACTAGAAGAGTATAAATCCTATTTTGGACGGGTTGTTATCAAGTACCATAAGACTTTTCAGCAACAGGGGAGGTATTATGGTGAAATATGTGATGACTTAGAAGTGCAGCAAATACTCCCGACTGTCTTTGATGGAGATGATTTTCCTGGATATGACAAGGTTAGACTTTCCTACAGACAGCTAGAATCTGTTTTAAATCGTGGTAAGAGAGATTGGATTGCAGCTCTTGAGAATCAAAAAGCAGTATATTTAATTACCGATAAAGAGAATGGAAAGATGTATGTAGGTTCTGCAACAAGTGACTATGGAATGCTACTTCAAAGATGGAGAAGTTATGTTGCCAATGGACACGGTGGGAATAAAGAATTGATTGAGTTAGTCAGTGAAAAAGGTTATGAGTACATAAAAGCTAATTTTCAATACTCTATCCTTGAGAACTATAATGCAAAGGTTGATGATCATATTATCTTAGAAAGAGAGTCATGGTGGAAAGAAACTCTGCAGACAAGAAGGTATGGGTATAACAGCAATTAAATCAATGGAGGAAATTTAATGACTAATATAGAAAAGAAGGAAAAACTTCAAAGTCTATTGGCAAAGAAGACAGGAAGAGAAGAAGCTTATTATATTTGTTTAGAAGAAATGGATGATCTAAAGACAAACTACAATGATTATATGACAACAGGTCCAATAGATGTGGAAACAGAGTTAGGACGTTTACCAAGTGCAGATTATGATTTGTGTGCAGCATTTCTAACCATGCTTTTAAGAGAAGACCATTTTAGTAATGGAGTATTTGAAAGAAGATATCGCAATGGTCAAGTCACTGCCATTGTAGATCGTATGATAGAATTATTGTAAAAAATGAGCAAGCATATAGAGGAGTAAGTTGATAAAAGATAATATAGAAATAGTAGTAGGGGGGGAACAAGATGATTTTATCTGATAATGAAACAAAAGTTGATATGCTCAACAATAGAGCAATTGCCAAAACGGTAGTTGAGCTTATTAAAGAAAGTCAAGATAAACCAATTTCAATAGGAATACATGGGGATTGGGGAGCTGGAAAATCTAGTGTTTTAGAAATGGTGGAGGATGAATTTAATAACAATCCAGATATAGAATGTATCAAATTTAATGGGTGGAAACACCAGGGATTTGAAGATGCAAAAATCGCACTGATGAGTGCGATTGTATCTGAACTTATAGAAAAACGAAACTTAGGTAAAGTATGCGAGGATGCGGTAAAAAAGATTTGGAAAAATATTAATTGGATGAATGTAGCTAAAGGTGCTGGAAGTTTTGCATTGACTATGGCAACAGGGGCACCGCCTATAGGATTATTATCTAATATATTAGATCGTCTGCAGGGTGGGATTTCAGATGAAGAAAAGGTCAAAGATACAATTGAAAGTGTTGGACAATATTTAAAAGATGCAAAAGTATTTGAAGATACATCGACTACAAAAGAATTTGCTGAATTTCAGGCATCGTTTTCAGATTTATTAAAGGAGTCAAAAATTAAAAAGCTAGTAGTGTTAATTGATGATTTAGATAGATGCTTACCAGAAGTGACAATAGAAACATTAGAGGCGGTTAGATTATTCATGTTTTCGAATTCTACAGCTTTTGTAATAGCTGCAGATGAATCGATGATAGAATATGCTGTGAAAAAACACTTTCCGGATGTAATAGACTTATCAGATAGAAATATTGGCAATGAGTTTTCAAAAAGGTATTTAGAAAAATTAATACAGGTTCCTTTTAGAATTCCTACCCTGGGTGAAGTAGAGGCAGAGATGTATATAACATTATTATTGATTGGTTCTAGGTTGGACGAGAATGATGAAGATTTTGAAAAATTACTAGATATTTCAATTGACAAAATGAAAAAACCATGGAAAAATCAAGGTTTGTCTATTAGTAATTTGCATGAAGTACTTAAAGACAGATATAAAGAAGTGAGCAAAGAGATAACAGTTGCCAATCAAATTTCTCCTATTTTAGCAAGTAACACAAATGGTAATCCGAGAAAAATTAAACGTTTTATTAATATGTTTTTGCTTAGGTATAAGATTGCAGAAGCAAGAGGATTTGGTGATGAAATTGAGTTGCCTGTATTAGCTAAATTAATGCTTGCTGAAAACTACCTTAGTGAATTTTATAAAGAAATTGCAATGGAAACAGAGGAGAACGGAAAATGTAAAGTATTAGAGGAACTAGAAAATCATTTGAAAGTTGTAAAAGAGAAAACAGAAATAACTAATGGTGACGATGAAGAGAAGAATGATGATGAAGGAATAACATCAAAAACCCAGAAAAGCAAAATGAGTGAGAAGTGTATAGAATGGAGTAAAAAACCTGAAATATGCAATTGGGTAAAAGCAGAGCCATATGTTGGAGATATTGATTTAAGACCTTATTACTTTGCAAGTAAAGAAAAAGAAGATTATTTCTTTAAACAAGTTAAATCTGAAAAACTTCGCTTTATTATCGATGGATTAATGGGTCCGTCTATGTATATTGCAGGTATGAAAGATCAAATTGGAGATTTAACAGTTGAGGAATCTAAGTTTGTGTTTGATACTTTGTCACAAAAGATTTTAGGACAAGGTAACATTTCAAAAAAGCCAAACGGTATTGAAGGAATTATTGAATTAGTTAAAGTTCATAAAGAGTTACAAAACAACTTAATAGGTCTAATAAGATCTTTTAAGATGGATGAAGTGGGGGCGTGGATTTGTATAGGATGGGATAAATGCATTGTTGATCAAAAACCAAAAGAAGAGTTAAGCAATTATTACAATTTGCTTTCAGAGAGTGGGAATAAATTTGTAAAAGCCGCTTTAAAAACAATGAAAGTGTGAGGGAGAAATTATGGGCACATCAACAGGTAATAGTGGGCAAAAAGGTAAAACACCAATGGTTCCATCATGGTTAGATGAGAATGATGATGGAGATAACAATATTATACCACCACAAGCAGATTCGGACAGATTTAGTAATCCAAGAAATAATTTTACAAGATATGTGAATTCTGGCGGAAGAAATAGAGACAATTTACATAGAGCTACTTCTCAATATGTGAAAGATTCATTAGGAGGTACAAAAAATGCAGTTACAAGATTGGGAGCTGCAAGAAGTAGTACTGCACGATTAGTTTCTGTTTTAGGAAGCATTTCCGGGCAAGGAATAAGAGAAGCGAGTAAAAAGTTTGGACTTGGAGACTTAATCGGGAAAAATGCAAATGATGTTTTCTTAGAAATTATGGATTTTGTATGTCCTGATGGTGGAAGAACTGATGAGGGTATTGCAAGAAGTTCTTATATTGAAACAATAGAGTCGATGCCAGAATTAAATACTACTCTTATAGAAAATATGACGGAAAATCAATTTTTGATTTTTACAGAAAAATACATGTCAAATGTAATTCAGGAAAGGTTGCTTAATGATATTGGAAATAAGACTATTTATCTTCCAGATGATGTAAGTATGGTTGAAATGATACAAGAGCAATTAACTGATTTTATTTTTGGAGCTGTTTCAGATGCCATAGTACAACTCAATGTTGAAATTAAAAATATCGATAGCAACCAAACTAGAACAATTGTTGATAATGTATATGAAAAAGCATATTCTATATTGGCATCTATGGGGGAGGTGTAGTTAATGAATAGATTTAAGTTAATTGGAAAATATGATTCGAAAGATTTAACTAGTTTTTTTGATGAAGATTTGGAAATAGTAAATGTTCCATTGATAACTAAAAAAGGAATGCTTTGTTATGGTATTGGTGAAATTATAAAAAAAATGTTAGATAATAAAATCTGCCCAACTGAAGAAGGGATAGATATAATGGTTCTTGCCACGTTAGTATACCTTGCTGATACGCGAATATCGAGGAGTATTCATTCACAGGATTCTTGGACTAGAGAAATTGAGATTCAATTGCCTGTTATAAACCTTGAGAGATGGAATGCATCAAGTGAAGATTTGGCTAGAATGCTAGATTTTCTAACGGGTGATAAGTGGAGTATAGTATTTGAGCAGAGAGAAAAACATTTTGATGATTTATTAACTTGTAATGAAGAGCAGGAAGAATTTGAAGTTGTCTCATTATTTTCAGGTGGAATGGACAGTTTGATAAGTACAATAAATTACTTAGAAGATAGAAAAAAAGTTGTGTTAATCAGTCATGCAGGTGATGGCTTTACAAAAAATGCTCAAACCAATATTCTTAAAGAATTTAAAGAAATGTATTCTGAGATCATGCCATTATACCTAGATTTATGGATGTATTTTAAAAAAGAGTTTATACCACAGGGAGGAGAAGAAAATACAACAAGAAGCCGTTCTTTTTTGTTTATTTCTTTTGGAGTATTAGTTGTTTCGGGAGTAAAAGATGTTAATAAATTAAAAATTCCTGAGAATGGATTGATTGCTCTAAATGTTCCTTTAGATAACTTAAGAGTGGGAGCACATAGTACAAGGACAACTCACCCATTTTATTTGGAAATGTGGAATAAAGTATTATATAATCTTGGATTCAATATCACAGTGGAAAATTCTTATTGGGAAAAAACGAAAGGTGAAATGGCTAATGAATGTAGAAATAAAGAATTCCTTTTTAGTGTAATAAGTAAATCAGTATCATGTTCTTCCCCTATAAAAGCAACGTGGCAGAAACTTTCGCCACAACATTGTGGTTTTTGTGTACCTTGTTTAATTAGAAGAGCTGCAATGAAAAAGGCTTTTGGATTAGGGAACGATTGTACAAAATATACTGAAGAAAGTATTAACACAATTATTCATTCTCATTTAAATGCTACAGGAATTCAATTGCGATCATTTCAATTGGCTATTAATAGAATAAAAAGACAACCAAATTTAGCAAAGATTTTAATTCATAAACCTGGTCCATTACCCAATGACGCTAAATATTTAAAAAAATTAGCGGAAGTATATACAAGAGGATTAATGGAAGTAGATGAATTTGTCAATGCTTCATTAGAAAGTGAGAGACAAGTATGATTTTGTATGATACGCACTGCCATTTGGATTTAATGCCACGAATGAAGGATATTATAGAAGAATCATTAAAAGAAGAATTAGGAATTATAGCTGTAACAACAACGCCTAAAGCATATAAGAAAGAAATTGAATATTGCGAGGATAATCCCAATATCAAAGTTGCATTAGGATTACATCCACAACTGGTAAAAGATAGATATGATGAACTTTCAATAATAATCAGTAATATTTTTAATGCAAAATACATCGGGGAAATAGGGTTAGATTTTAATAAGCAATACTATGCTTCTAAAGAAAAGCAAATTGAAGTGTTTTCTAAGATTATAAGAATGTGTAGTGAATTAGGTGGAAAAGTAATATCGATTCATAGTGTCAAGTCAGCGGAATATATATTAAATATTTTAGAAACATTTAATGTTACAAAAAATAATCACTGTATATTACATTGGTTTACAGGTAGTGAAAAACAACTCATAAGAGCAATAGAACTAGGATGCTATTTTTCTATTAATAGAAAAATGCTTGATACTGAAAGAGGTAAGGGTGTTGTAAGAAGGATTCCAAAAAATAAATTATTGGTTGAAACGGATGCACCATTTATTAAAGAAATAAACTTTGGACATGATATTTATGAAGAGCTATACCAGACCATTAAAGGAATCTCTAAATTACGAGAAGAGAATTTGTTTAAAACAATAGAAGAAAATTCACAACAACTTTTTTGATAAAAGCCTGGAAAGAAAAGGGTTATCAATAAGATGATAAACTAATTATTATTAATTATTAAAATAAAAATTTATCACATCCTTATGGAAAAGTATTAAGAAAAAATAAATTGTAATGAACAAAGCCTTCAAAAAATAAGTTATTTGAGGGTTTTGTTGTTTACAATTTTAATACTACAAAGGATGGTATTATACATTTGTAAACAATGGCTATTAAAATGTTGTAAGCGAGCAGCAGTATCAATAATAATGAAAATGTAAAACTTAAAAACTAATAATAAATAGGTGGAAATTAAGAAATATACCCTACCACCAAGGGGGTAATATCTACCTGCAGCATCATAATCGTCTCTTCAAGGCACGTTGAGGTTATCGTGAAGTTAGAAAAGCAATAGAGTGTAGTGATATCAATAGTTTAAGCCGTTGAATATAGATGGCATTCGATGGTTTCTGTATTTTGGGGAGTATATCCACTTAGATTTATAATTTCTGATGCTAAAAAAGAATGGATATAACTGTAATTTCGAATTGTTAAACGAACTTTTGTCCAATATAATATAATAAAATTATAAAGTAGCATCTTGATAAAATAGATATAGAAAAGGAGGCAAATTGAAATGTTAGAAAAGATACCATCAGAAGAGGAACTACAACAAATTATGGGCAAAGAGAAATTCAAAGCATGGACTGAAATTAATAGTTTTATTGAAAAGAATTATAATGTTGAGTCTATGTGGGACAAAGGAGGCAAAACAGGTATTTACGAACTTAAATATCGTAGAGGTGGCAAAACTCTTTGCGCGCTATACCCGCGGGAACTAGGTTTGAAGATTTTAGTGATCTTTGGAAAGGTGGAACGGGAAAAATTTGAGAATTCAAGACAAGAGTTCACCCAGTATATAAGGGATTTTTATGATAACACACATCAATATCATGATGGTAAATGGCTATATTTAGATTATAATAGAGATTTACTTGTTGATGATATTAAAAAGCTCATTTTAATAAAGAAAAAACCTAATAGGAAGTAGGGATAAATGTGATTAATCTAACTAAATGTGGTTATTGTTGTGATTTATGCAAAGCGTATTCACCTAATATATTAAAAAATGACCAGCGGAAAGAACTTTCTGAAATGTGGAAGAGTTGTTATGATCTTGATATTTCTCCTAAAAATATCTACTGTGATGGTTGCCGTTGCCAGAAGACGGAAGCAAAACTTATAGATACTGACTGTCCTGTAAGGAAATGTGACATAAATGAAGAACTTTCTCATTGTGGGGAATGTTCTAATTATCCCTGTGATAAATTTAATCAAAGAAAGGGATTATCAGCAAAAGAAGTTAAAAAAATATTAGGGTCTGATTATGATGATTCCCAATACAATGAGTATTTACTTGCATATGATAACAAGACTAGAATTGATGATTATAAGAGAAAGAGTATAGATTAACTGTATTAGTAGTAATGATTGACATCATGTTCTAGACATGGTATTGATCAATATGGAACTTCTATTTAGAAATATTATCCTACCACCAAGGTGGTAATATCTACTTACAACATCTTTATTGCCACCTCAAGGCATGTTGAGTGCGTGATTCTGATGACGTATTGTGTTTCAGACACGGAAAAATAGGGTTTAGGCACAACATGTAGTAGTTGAAGGGTGATTTCGGGGTCGGAAAACAGTGAAAAAACACCGTTTTTTGATCCTGTTTTTAGGGGTGTTTTATAGATGACATCGAATGATTGGGGTGATGACAAGGTAAAATAGTGATCTTATATTTAGATTGGAGGAAAATGATTTGGAAGAGAGAATTAAAATCTTAATTATTGATGATGATATTGATTTAGGGAGATTACTTGTTAATTGCCTAAGGAAGGAGAATTATCAACCAATCTATGCTGAAAATGGAATTATAGGATTGGAAAAGATGAAAAAAAGTAAATTTCACCTGATTATTTTAGATATAATGTTGCCAGAAGTAGATGGTTTTTCTGTAATAAGAAAAATAAGAGAAGTTAGTAATATTCCAGTTATAATGCTAACTGCCAAAAGTGAAGAAGGAGATAAGGTAAGGGGTCTCAAATTATAGGGGAGCAGAATTATATGTTTTGCTCCATTTTTGATGACAATACAGTTTATAAATTTAATGTATGATATAATTTTTATAATAAAAATAGATTCAAATTGTAAAGAATAAAGCCTTCAAAACATAGAAATTATTTGAGAGTTTGATTGCTTACAATTTGATATAGAAGTATTAGAATATGGCAGGAAAATACTAAATGATTAAATACCAAAATAATAATGGTGAAGTAGCAAGATTCAAATTGGTCAGTGGAAGATACAAAAACATTAAGAAATTTGAGATTGTATAATCCAGCATTACTAAAAATACCCTGCCACCAAGAAACCAGTGGCTTGATATGACATCATTATTGTACACTTAAGGCATTGTGAAGTGATCGTGAAGTTGGAAAGGTAATATGCGATAGTGATATCAATGATTTTAGGGGGATTAAGGCATTGAATTAATAGATGACATTCAATGCCTTTTCTGTACTTGGGAACCTGTCCATTACAAAATTGAGTTTTCTTGTATTCGAGTATGCTTATGTTAATCTGAAAGTAGGTTATTTCAATTCGAAACTATACACACTTAGAAATATGTGTAGATTGATTTGAGTATATAGCTCTTAAGTCACTATAATTGATTTACAGCTTTCAGGGTAGTAATATTAATCACTTTCAAATTATAAATTTATATTTAATGATAAAATTAGATATAAATTCTAAAACGTTTGTTCCGATGTTAATATGGTACAATTATTATAAATATAAAGCGGAATATGCAATACTTACTGATTTCTTTTCTTGCAAAAATTTACATGCTATAGTAGGATACAACGGTAACATATATTCTTTGAAATTAGTGGGAGGTTTAAAATTTTGAAAGAGCAAGGATTTATGAAAAAAGATTGGATTATATTTAAAAATAAAATTGCTAATTGGCAGGAGGCCTATATGGATAGGCTCAATAAGGAGTACATAGAATTATTAAGTGAAGACGCTAATCCATCAGAAAAGTTTTGGAGACTGGACAAGAGATTAAAGGAAGATAGAAAGAAGACTGGCGTTCAATTAGAAATGAGTCGATCAAATCTTATTTATAACATTACTTCTCTTATAAATGATGGGGCGATTAGTTTTGAAGATCTCGAAGAATTCAGTAATGAGCTGAAGGAAACTGTGCGTGCCTTTATTGAGAGAGAGTTTAGACTATATTAAATTTGAATTGTAATTCAGTAATGTTACTAAAAAAGTATACCTTAGTATAAAGGAGCTAAGATAATGTGGAAATATTTATTCCAAGATCATATATTGGGAAGAGGCTTAGATTATTTCATTAATAGTCTTGTTGAAAATGTATATTTTAAGGGAAATATAATAGGGGCTACAGTATATGGAACTGAAAAATATAAAGTTGAGATTGTAAAAGAGGATGATGAAATAATAGAATTAAGTTGTAACTGTCCGTATGCAGATGATGGAAATAATTGCAAGCATATGGCTGCAGTATTATTTTGTCTGGAGGATAAAGATAGGGCTTTAAAAATAGAAGACATAGAAACAAACATTACTAAATTAGTAAAAGAAGCAGACACTGTGCTAGTTGAAGGTTTTTTAGTTGATATTTTAAAAAATGATGAAAAATTATTAAATAGATTCAAAAGTAGCTTACACTGTGACATCTCACAGGCAGATATGAAGCGTTATAAAAACCAAATAAATAATATTTTTAGAAGATATGCAGGATATCATGACTTTGTTGACTATAAAAATGCTTGTGATTTTATATCAGAAATTGAAGAACTTCTAGATAATGATATACAAGCAATGATAGATAATAATCAATTAAAGGAGGCCTTTGAACTTACTAATTATATATTTATTAAAGTAGGGAACCAAGATATGGATGATTCAGATGGAGGAACTGGACAGGTAGCCAACAGGTGTTTAGAAATATGGCAGGAAATATTAGATAATAGTAGCATTGAACTTAAAAGAAAGATATACAATTGGTTCACTGGGCATTTGAATGGTTCAGTTATAGATTACATGGAGAATTATATAGAAGAGATCATATTTGATGACTTTAAAGAAGATGAATTTATGGAAGAGAAAATTATTTTCCTAGATAATAAGATAAGAGAATATAAAAAAGAAGAAAATTCATGGTCTAATAATTATGGTCTTGGTGAATTGCTACTACGACGTATAAATATTATGGAGGAAATGGAGGTAAGCCAAAACATAATTGAAGATTACTGTAAGGAAAATTTGAAAATTAATAAAGTGAGAGAATATTATATTGATATTTGCATAGATAGAGAAGACTATGATATGGCAATTAAATTACTTAGGGAAGGTAAAGGCAAGGAAAAAGATTGGCCAGGAATTGTACTTGATTATAGTTTGAATTTAAAGAACTTATATAAGAAAACTGGGCAAGATAAGTTGTATAAAGAAGAGCTATGGTTGTTGGTTTTAAACTATAAAGCAGGGGATTTAGAATTATATAAAGAGTTAAAATCAATTTATACAGATAAAGAATGGATGGAAAAGAGGGAAATAGTTTTTACTAAATTATCCCCTTATAGTGGAGTTGATAAACTATATGTGCTAGAGGGATTATATGATAGATTAATTAAGATAGTTATAGATTCTAATGGCTTGTATATGTTAATAGAGTATGAAGAAATTTTAAAAGATATTTATCCCAAAGAACTTCTTGATAAATATGAAAATACAGTAAAGTCTATGGCAACGAATACCTCTGGCAGGGGATATTATAGAGAGATGGTATCTATTTTAAGGAGAATGAAGAAATACCCAAAAGGTAAGGAAAAGGTATCGGAAATTGCAAGTGAATGGAAATCCAAATATAGGAACAGACCTGCAATGATGGATGAACTAAGTAAACTATAGTATACGAAGATTTTTTATTATGGATAGGTTATATTGGATAGGACAGATTTTCTTTAGATATGATATAATAAATATAAGAGGGGCACATAGATAGGTGGGGGAATATAGATGAAAGTATATTTTGATATGAATATATACAATAGAGTATTTGATGATCAAACACAGATAAGAATAAGATTTGAGTCTATGGCAATAGATATTTTATTTGAATTAATCGAAAAGGGAAAATATGAATTAGTTTGGTCGTTTATTTTGGAATATGAAAATAGTAGAAATCCTTTTATAGAGAGGAAACTTAATATTATATCTATTTCTACCTTGTGTAATGATGTAATACAGCCTAATGATAATATTAAACTAATAGCCAAAGATATAGTTATGAAATCAAATACAAAAGGTAAAGATGCTTTACACCTTGCCTCAGCTGTATATGGGGGCTGCAAATATTTTATAACATGTGATGATAAATTTATAAAGGCAGTAGAAAAAAATAGAGATAATTTGAAAGAAATAATCAAAAATATTAAACTATACAATCCTATAGATTTTCTTAGAAAGGAGATGGATATTGATGTTATTGAATGAAAAAAGTAAATTCACAGATAAAGAAATAATAGAAAAGGGTTCTAGAGCATTAATAAAAGAACTAGGATACTCTGGATTTTTACGATTCATACGCCATTCCGAAGGAATAAGTAAAGAAGATTATTTGAAGCTAGAGGATGAAATATTTGATGATATGTCTTTAGATGAAATGTTTGATAATGCAAAAGAACACTGGGAAAATAGATAATAAATTAGTGGTTTATGTAAACCTAGACTTATCACATCCTTATAAAAAAATTAAGAAAAATATAAATAATTAAGTAATGTAAATTGTAAACAACAAAGCCTTTGAATTAATAATTTGAGGGCTTTATTGTTTATAATTTTAATACAAAGATGTCATTATGCATTAGTAGACAAATAAATAGATGCGAATTAAGAAATATATCCTACCACCAAGGGGCTACTATCTACCTACGACATCATTATTGTACTCCCAAGGCATGTGGAGTGCGTAATAGGAATGCAAAGGAAAGATACGTAGAAATCCTGTGTTT
>ENA-UOOK01004443-UOOK01004443.1-fermentation-metagenome-genome-assembly--contig:-NODE-4443-length-15047-cov-3.770878_pt1 | contig 15047 bp, 17 predicted proteins | sample MGYA00245777_ERZ724023 | MGnify/ENA primary metagenome ERZ724023 (study PRJEB28704, sample SAMN03018312) | fermentation metagenome | biome: anthropogenic terrestrial biome; feature: soil; material...
CGGTAACAACACTCGCCTCATCGCCGGAAGCCGTCAGAAAGATGACGGGAATATCCTGCGTTTCTTTGATTTCCGTGCAAACCGTAAAGCCATTCCCGTCAGGCAAAGAAATATCAATCAGCGCCAGGTCAAATTTGTTCCCGGCAAGCGTGGCAAGGGCTTCACTACGCGTAGGGGCGCGGGTGACAGTAAATCCCTCCGAGCGGAGCAGAAGCACAAGGTTCTTGGCGATTGTCTTATCGTCCTCAACCAAAAATATCCGTTTCATTTATTTTCACCATCCTTTCCTTTCCTGCTCCTGTATCGTCCGTCAGCCGGTTTTTCCGCGTCAGCCGGGACAAGCCATGTCCTTTTGTGACTGTTCTTTGTATCCTGACCCTATGTCATTCTTGAAAACTGTTCCACTGCTTTCGCGAAATCCGCTATCGTTTTATCGGCATCGCCGTGTTCGATCCCCTCCCGGACACAATGATTCAAGTGTCCCTCCAAAATAACCTGGCCGACCTTCTGCAAAGCACTTTTTGCCGCATTTATTTGAATCAGGACATCCTCACAGGGGATGTCCTGATCGATCATCTTATCAATTGCCCTGATTTGTCCCATTATTTTGTTTATTCTTCTATGCAGATTGTCCGCATCCATACATTGACGCATCTTACCTCGCTCCATTCCGCATAATCTTTATACCTATAGGGGGTATAAACAGCATATCATTCTATGAAAGTAACGTCAAGTATTCATCCAGTGTCTCCTTTTCCATTTCTTAATGGACTTTTCGGTTACTGCCAGGCAATTCCGCTTCAATAGGGATAAACATAACCCTCCACTGCCTCTGCGGGTGTAACTTTCGTTACGGTAAGCTGCGGATCGTCATATTTCTCCCCGTCGAGTTCATATTGCCCGATAAGGAGGGTGCCTTCCACCGTTACCCAGGAGTCCGCTTTCAGCTCGGAAGCCTTGTCATATTTACAGAGAAGCCCGGCGGGGGATAAATCCGCGACGCAGCAGGTCATCATCAGGCGGGCGGGTACAAATTCGTCCTCTTTGAGCATTTCCGGATCCTTGAAAACAAACCCCGTCATAACAACCGTATACCCTTCATATCTCTTCCTGTTTTCAAATAGTTCGGAAATCCACATGCCAAAATACTCGTTTGACACGGTGATTTTCCTGTTTGCCGCATCCAGGCCGGGTAGATCCGCGGATTCTTCCTTTTCCGTTACATCGGCCAATGAATTGTCCGGTATGTTACTGTCCGGGGAATCGGTCGGCGTTGTATCTTCGGATGACGGATCGTTCCCGACAATGGAGGAAGGATCGTCTGTAGGTTTGGTGCCACTTTCCACAGGATCCCCGGTTGGGGTGCCTGCGGCGGCGTTAGGACCTGAGTCGCCGGATGGCGTCTGCCCTTGAGGTATGCCATATCCGCTTTGGCCGGATTGGCCGGCGAAAGCGTTCCCGCCGACATAATTTCCGGAAAGATCGGAAGTATCCAAAGGGCTGTGGGGGAGCAAACAGCAGCAAAATGGGGATTGCCAGCACAAAGCAGTGGGCGGAGCGTATTCTGTGCTGCGGGCGGAACAGTCTGCCAAGCCCCGCAAGGACCCATATGCTCATGATGATTACCGTAAAGGTAAGATATGGCTTCATTTTTGGCGTGACATAGGAAAGGTATTTTCCGCTGTCCAGCAAATAAAGCAGTAATCCGCCAAAAACGGAATAACACAGTAGCTCCAGGAAAATCTGAGGATTAAACGCACTTGCCTTCATAATAAGATTCCTCCCAAGCCGAAAAACAGAAAGACTACGGCAAAGCATACGAAAAACGCCGTAAACAGCAATCGAATGATAAAACGTCTGGAAAATCCCGAAGAGAGCATCATCACGTTTTTAATATCCATCATCGGCCCAAACACCAGGAATCCCATAATCGCACCCATCGGAAACTGCCTGGAAAAGCTGCGCGCAATCACGGCGTCGGACGACGAGCATAAAGAGAGGGCAAACGCCATCCCCATCATAATCACGATGGACATCGCCAAATCCGCACCACGCTGGGCGGCAGTAAATATCCCGGTTCCCAGAACCTGAAAAACCGTTGCGATAAAGATTCCGATCACCAGATATTTCCCGACGCTGAAAAATTCCGCCTGCGAATGCCGCAGAAACAAACCGAGTTTTCCCGAGAACGTGGGGATCGATTCAACGTCCTCATAACAGCCGCAGCTGCACATGAGCCTGTCCAGCGCCCCTCCGGACAAAACAGGTTCCTTCGGCGACGCTGATTTCACCGAAATCATTTTCGATAAGGACGACTTTGTCTCTTTGAAATGCCTCTTTGAGCAGCTTTTGGATCAGCGTGGTCTTTCCCGCTCCCAAGAAGCCCGATACGATATATATTTCTGTAGCCATGTATTGCCTCCCCGAACATATATTGATGGATGATTGACTTATATGATATATGACACGCAAATGAATATTATTCGCATTTACTTCATTATAAAATGTCGATTAAAAGATGTCAAGAAGGGAAGAAAGGGGAGGGGAGAAGGTGAGGAGGGAGAGAAGGTTAAGGTTATGATTATAATGTGGCTATGCGGACTGTGGACTTACTCGTGTCTTTCGCAAAGCGGAAACCAGCAGCAATTTTTGCAGATTTGTTTCCATTTGGAAGTCTTTATCAGACTTTCCGCTATGGTATCGACAAAGAAGCCCCATTCCAGTTGTTGGCCTTCCGAAAACCCGCATAAGGATAAGCAGCTGCGGTCATAGGAAAGGACTTTATCCTCCGTGCTGCATCTGCCGTTTTGATTGTTGGGACAACAGTGACACAAAACATCGGCAGATACCCGCAAAACGATTTTCTGATCCGGATGACGGCGGAAATGGTCGATCACCGCATTCATATTTTCTACAAACCGGCTGTCGTACCCGCGGCCGACATAATGGGGGATGCACAACCCATGATGCGGCCGCAAGGGAATAGAATCCAACCGGGAGCTTTTCAGGAACGGATTCACAGTGCTTTTCCCGTCAGTTTCTTCAGATGATCGCTCAGAACCGGTTTCAGCCGGTTGACAAGCACGGAAGTCAAAACAATCTTCAGGCTGTCCCCCAGTAAAAACGGAAGGACACATGCGGTAAACGCAGCCATGAAGTTTGCCTTTGCCTCAAACATATACCAAAATATTCCCAACACATAAGTAAGGATCATTCCTGCGCACATAGCCGGTATCGATACTTTCATGGAAGAACCGAAACGGTCGATCAGCAGGCCTGTCACAAACGCGCATGCAATATAGCCGATGAGAAAGCCGCCCGTAGGACCCGCCAGGATGCTTATTCCGCCTGAAAAACCGGAGAATACCGGTACGCCGACCGCTCCGAGCAGAACATACACGATCTGACTGATTGCGCCGTATTTCGCACCCAATAGCCCGGCCGCCAGAAATATCGCAATGTGGGCCAGATTGATGGGGACCGGACCGATCGGAATGGATACCAGGGATAATACTGCGGTCAGAGCGGTAAACAATGCGCAAATGGTCATTTGAAATGTTTTTGATTTCATAGAAATACCCCCATATGGTAATGAATTAAGAACCATTTCGCATTTTATATCAGGAAAGGCAAATTGTCAACCATATATTTAAAATAGGTTGACAATTTGCCGAATCAAAAATCCCGGTTGCCGATCAGGAAATCGCCGCGCCTTTTCGGAAAGAACCCACAGTGAACCGGCGGGGATTGGAATTAAGCATCCTCACTTAAAGATATTCAGAATGGTAAGATGTCCTTCAACTAATTGATTATCATAAAAATATGGGGCTGTTGCAAGACTTTTTGCAACAGCCCCAATGAGAAGCTCAGCCATGGGAAAGAACCCATCCTATCGAGTCAGTCCCGATGGCATATTCCGGAGCTCGGGCAACCGTCACATCCGCAGCTGCAGGATGTCTTGTGATTTTTATGATCCCTTATTATCTTGATCACCACGGCTGCGAAAATTCCGAATACAATGGCTCCTATAATGATATTGGGCAGATTCTCTGCAAAGAACTCAAGCATTTGCAGTCACTTTCCTTTCCGGAAGATATTCCCCGTATTCTCCATATCTGTTTTTACGCAGAAGCAGGTAAACAAGGCTTATCACCGCGGCGATGGCAAATACCGTTCCGACGCCGAATCCTCCGCCTGCAAACAGTTTTCCCAGCTGGTAAACGATAAATGCGATCACATAGGCATATCCGCAGAGGTATCCGATGGCGGCCCAAGTCCATTTTGCGTTGTTCATTTCGCGCTTGATGGCGCCTATCGCTGCAAAGCAGGGCGCGCACAGGAGGTTAAACAGCATGAAGCTGTATGCGGTGAGCGGCGTATAATCCGCAGCAAGATTCGACCAGATTTCCGCGCCGTCTTCCGCTACCTCGGATAACCCGTAAAGCACGCCGAAGGTCCCTACCACGTTCTCTTTTGCAATCAGGCCGGTAAAGGTGGCAACCGTCGCCTTCCAGTTACCGAATCCGACGGGGGTGAAAATTGGGGCGATCACATTGCCGATAGCGGCAAGTATACTATTGTTGTTGTCCTCGACCATCTGAAAAGCGCCGTCCACGAAGCCGAAGCCCTGCAGGAACCACAGAATGACGGAAGAAGCGAGGATAATGGTACCCGCGCGCCGGATGAAGCTCCAGCCGCGTTCCCATGTGGAGTGGAAAACATTTTTTGCAGACGGGACATGGTAGGCAGGCAATTCCATGACAAAAGGTGCCGCTTCGCCCGCAAAGGCCCTTGTCTTTTTCAGGATGACGCCGCTGATGATAACGGAGGCGACACCGATGAAATAGGCGGAAGTAGCAACCAGCCCGCTTCCTCCGAATAAGGCGCCCGCAAACATGGCAATGATAGGCATTTTCGCACCGCAGGGGATGAAGGTCGTCGTCATGATGGTCATGCGGCGGTCACGCTCGTTCTCAATGGTACGGCAGGCCATAACGCCCGGTACGCCGCAGCCGGAAGAGATGAGCATGGGAATAAAGGATTTGCCGCTGAGGCCGAATCTCCGGAAGATCCTGTCCATGATAAAAGCCACGCGGGCCATATAGCCCACATCCTCAAGGATGGAGAGCATGAGGAACAGGATCAGCATCTGAGGCACGAAGCCGATGACGGCGCCGACGCCGGCGATGATCCCATTCACGATGAGTCCGGATAACCACGGCGCCACATTGACGCTTTCAAACCATCCATTCAGGTTTCCGACGATCATCTCGCCGAACAGCGTATCGTTGGTCCAGTCGGTGACGATGGCCCCTACGGTAGAAATAGATATATAATACACGCAAAACATGACCAATGCGAAAATGGGGAGCGCCAGAATGCGGTTCGTCACTACACGGTCGATCCGATCGGATAAACTCAGCTTTTGTCCGGTATGTTTCTTCTTCACCGCCGTCTGAACAAGCTTCGCGATATAAGCATAACGCTGATTCGTAATGATGCTCTCCGCGTCGTCGTCCAGCTCTTTTTCACAGGCAACGATATGTTCTTCCAGGTGTTCCATCAGTACAATGTCCAGCTTCAGTTCCTCAATGACTTTTTCGTCCCGCTCAAACAGCTTGATGGCATACCAACGAAGGTAACGTGCGTCCACCTTTCCTTCTATGGATTCCTCTATGTGGGCAATGGCATGCTCCACGCTGCCGTTGAATACGGATGGAACGCTTATGTTGGCCATTACGGGCTTTTTTGCCAGAGCGATTGCCCTTTCCGCAGCTTCCCTGGAACCGGTGCCCTTGAGTGCTGAGGTCTCGACAACTTCGCAGCCCAGCGCCTCGCCCAGCTTTCTGATGTTGATCACATCGCCGCTCTTGCGGACGACATCGATCATATTGACTGCAATAACGGTTGGGATGCCCAGTTCGAGCAGTTGCGTGGTAAGATACAGATTTCTTTCGATATTCGTACCGTCCACGATATCGATGATGGCGTCAGGCTTTTCATTCACCAGATATTGCCTGGATACCACTTCTTCAAGGGTATAAGGCGAAAGGGAATAGATGCCCGGCAAGTCCTGGATGATAACGTCGTTATGGCCTTTCAGTCTTCCTTCCTTTTTCTCCACCGTGACGCCCGGCCAGTTCCCGACGTGCTGTGACGAGCCCGTCAGATCGTTGAACAATGTTGTCTTGCCGCTGTTTGGATTTCCGGCAAGCGCAATTTTAATGCTCATTTTGCTTCCTCCTGTCTAAAATTGGTTAGGGAATTCTAACTTCTCTGCAAAAATTGATCTTTTCCCTGCAAAATCAGCTCACCTCGATCATATCCGCGTCGCTCTTACGGATGGAAAGCTCATAGCCCCGCACCGTGACCTCAACTGGGTCTCCCAGGGGCGCAACCTTGCGGACGTAAATATCCGCTCCCTTCGTGACTCCCATATCCATAATGCGGCGTTTGACGGCTCCCGTACCGTGCAGCTTTAATACCGTTGCGGTTTCACCGATTTTGACATTTCTTAGCGTCTTCATCCTGTTCCCTCCTCTTTTTCTGCTTTTCCCATGCTCCGCTTAAATCATAATACGGTTTGCCATAGCTTTATTCAGCGCGATCCGGCTTTCCTTGACCTGCAATATCATGTTGCCGCTGATCTCGGTAATCACCTTTACGCGTTCTCCGACCACAAAGCCCAGCTCCGCCAGATGCTGGCGAACGTCATCCTTTCCTGTGATTTTTCGGATGCTGTTCGTTTCACCCGGTTTTGCCATAGTGAGAGGCATCATACTTCCTCCTTTGATATCCCAATAGTTAGAGTTTGCTAACCTGTTGATATTCAACAATGTTTGAATTCACTAACTTATGGGTACTTAATTAAATGCTTCTTAAGTACTTTTCCTATCAGTACTTTTTGTAGTTAGAGCTTACTAACCAATGGGTACCAATATAGTTAGTCAAAACTAACCAACTACGATTATAGTTTAGCACCACGAACTGCGGCTGTCAATGCCCGTATGTGCAAAACCATGTAAACTATGTAAAACCGGCGTAAAATTTGCATTTCAGCTCGGATTATGTTACTGTGTAAATGAGCATCTGTTTCACAGCTGTGGGATGGTGTGGCGCCGGGGAACCGGCGGAAAGGAGGGCGATATGATTATGAAAATTCGAAGATCCGCAGAGGATTACCTTGAAATGATGCTGATGCTTCAGGAAAAGCATGGTTATATCCGCTCCATCGACATCGCGGAGGAACTTGGCGTGAAAAAGCCCAGCGTGTCCTATGCTACCAAGCGGCTGAAAGAAAACGGATACATCACTATGGATAAGGAAAGTCTGATCACACTCACAGAGTCCGGTATGGAAATTGCCTTGCGGATGTATAAACGGCATAAGCTGTTAACAGAATATCTCATTACCCTGGGTGTGGATAAGGAGACCGCCCGCACCGATGCCTGCAAAATCGAGCATGACCTGAGCGAAGAAAGCTTTGAAGCCTTAGTCAGGCATGTGGAAAAGAGAGACGATATCCATTGATTCCGCATCAGGGACACATCTGACGATTTCATTGTATTTTCCTCCGAAAAAGAATCAAAGATATTTCTTTCATCATTCGTTATCTGCTTTTTTATTACAGAGCAAAGAAAAACATGGCCAAGTTTAATCTGATTTTAATCTTGTTCCAATTGGATTTCAATCTTGGGGGGCTATAATCAACTCATCAAATTATAGGAGGTTTTGTTATGGCTACTATGGAACAGGTTGAAAAGCTAAAGGAAAAGGCAAACGTGACCTATGAGGAAGCAAGAGCCGCACTGGATGCCTGCGGGGACGATATCCTGGAGGCGATGATCTATCTGGAGCGGCAGGGCAAGGTAAAGCCGCCGCAGAATGGCGGTTATTACAGTTCCCGGCAGGAAGAGCCGGAAAAGGAAACAGCGGATGAAAGCAGCCGGAAGGATACACAAACCGGGGAAACATTTTCTCAATTGGCTGGTAAGTTCTTCAGATGGTGTGGTAAAATAATTGAGAAAGGAAACCGGAATTCCTTCGAGGTAAGGCGGGAGGAAAAAGTTGTGATTGCGGTTCCCGTCACCATCCTGGTCGTTCTGGTGATCTTTGCATTCTGGATCGTCGTTCCGCTTATTATTGTCGGTTTGTTCTTTGGCTGCCGCTATTTCTTCAAGGGCCCGGATCTGGAATCCACGGGGATGAACCGCGTTATGGATTCTGCGGCAAGTGCAGCCGAGAATCTGAAGAATGAAGTCAAAAGCGGCTGCGACAAAAAAGAATGATGATTTAGCTGCAAATACTTATGGCGTCCTTCGTTATTTTGCAGCTAAATGACTTGTTGCAGTAAAATCAATGTTACGATCGCAATAATTCTCTAAGGAATGAAAAAAATACAGGGTGAGCATATGCATGAGAAAGTCCTGATCATTGAAGATGAAGAAAAGATCGCACGTTTTGTAGAGATGGAGCTGGCCTATGAAGGATACCGGGTGGAAAAGGCCTTTGACGGCCGGACCGGCCTGGAGCTTGCCCAAAGCGGCAATTTCGATATCATCATACTGGACATTATGCTTCCCGGCCTGAACGGAATGGAGGTGCTCCGGCGTATCCGCAGGAGTTCCTCTGTTCCGGTTATCATGCTGACTGCCCGGGATACCATTGTAGACAAGGTTACCGGTCTGGATGGCGGGGCGGACGATTATATGACGAAGCCTTTCGAAATTGAAGAGCTTCTTGCCCGGATCCGCAATGCCCTGCGGAAGAAGACGGTTTCCGCATCTGCGAAAACCCTGACGGCCTGCGGCCTTATCCTGGATATCGAGCGGCATGAGGCTTCTGTCGGCGGGGTTCCGGTATTGCTCACCAAGCGGGAATTCGACCTGCTGCAGTACCTGCTGGAAAACAAGGGCATTGTTTTGACAAGGGAAACCTTGCTGGATAAGGTTTGGGGCTTTGATTATGCGGGAGACACCAATGCGGTGGATGTTTATGTAAGATACCTACGCGGTAAGATCGATGAGGTTTTCGGCATCAAGCTGATTCATACCGTTCGCGGAGTGGGGTATGTGATTAAAGATGAAGGATAATAAAAAAGAGAATTCCTCTATTGTCTTCAAATTGAACACCTGGCATTTTTTTCAGGTGTTTTTCAGTTTTCTCTGGATCGATATCCTCCTGATTGTCCTATTTTCCGGCGCTCTGATCTATTACGCGGAACGGGACATAGCGGACAGGGCGGAGAATTCCGCGGTTGTGGACCCGGAAGAAAAGCCGGACGGTCTCAAATTGCCGAAGTTCCTGAACAGATGGCTTCCGGAACCTATGGAGGGTGCCGTCCGGCAATTTGTTGTGGATTATAATGAAGTGATGGAGCGGGAACAAAGCAGAAACCATTCGGGACGGCCCGACTCCGATCCGGCAAAGGAGGTATTCCGGGAACTCTCGTTCATGAGGAAGCTTTCCTACTGCAGATACCGGGTCTGGGTCCCTTTTCCCGGCAGAAGCGCTTATTATGCGGTAGATTATGATATAGGCGTCTACCTGGCCGCATTTCTGAGGCTTTTTCTTGTTTTGTCCGTATTTGAACTGCTGTTCCTCTTCGGAAGCATCGGCAAAGGGGCAAGAGCCATGAGGCTCGCTCTTCAGCCTCTTTCCGATCTGGCCCGGACGGCAAGGAGCATCAATCAGACCCGGATGGTCCAGCCCGATGCGCAGCTGCGGGATCTGACCGGCACAATCGATACCATTAACGTGATGCGGCTGGACCGGCGGGTTTCCATCCGCTCGGAGCAACGGGAACTGAAGGAACTGGCGGGAGCCATCAATGGCATGCTGGATCGGATCGATGCGGCATACCGTTCCCAGGTACGCTTTGTGTCGGATGCATCCCATGAGCTCCGGACTCCTATTTCTGTGATACAGGGTTATGCCAATCTTCTGGACCGGTGGGGAAAGAAGGATGAAAAAGCGCTCCAGGAGTCCATCGACGCGATCAAAGGGGAAGCGGAAAGCATGAAGGATCTGGTGGAGCAACTGCTTTTCCTGGCAAGGGGCGACAACGATTCCATGAAGCTGAACCGGGAAACCGTTGATCTCAGCCGGATCGCGGAGGAGGTTGTGCGGGAAACGGCCATGATCGACCCGAACCATGAGTTTGTCACGAAGATAGAGAAAGAAGTGTTCACGGTAGGGGATGCACAGCTGATGAAGCAAGCTGTCCGTATTTTCGTGGACAATAGTGTAAAATATACCCCGCCCGGCGGCTCCATTACCGTTTCTGCCGTCAGGGAGGGGGATTTGGCAAAGGTAATCGTCCAGGACAGTGGAATCGGCATTCCTCCGGAGGATTTGCCGTATATCTTCGACCGGTTTTTCCGTTCCGATGATTCCCGCGCACGGAAAACAGGCGGCACCGGACTGGGGCTTTCCATTGCCAAATGGATCATTGACCGGCATAATGCCGTCGTCGAGGTCCTGAGCCGCAAGGACCTGGGCACCCGGATCACCATGTCCTTTCCGGCAGGAAGAAGGACGGAATGAGTTTGCTGCAATACGACTTTTTGCAGTTTTCCTAGTATGATCTTCCTGACTGCGGCATATGACAGAAGTGTACTGGATCCGTGCCGATGGGGGTAAACTACAAAAGAGGCTGTTCGTTTCAGCCGATCCTATTATGCGAGTGATACGAGGAGGATAAGGCATGACAAGAGTTGTGATTGTCGGCGGCGGATGGTCCGGTTGCGCCGCATCCATCAGCGCGGCAAAGATGGGAGCAAAGGTTACCTTGCTGGAAAGAACGGATATGCTGCTTGGCACGGGTCTGGTAGGAGGTATCATGAGGAACAACGGAAGGTTTACCGCAGCGGAGGAAATGATTGCCATGGGCGGCGGCGACCTGTTTCGAATATGCGACCGGACTGCAAGGCATAAGAATGTCGATTTCCCGGGACACAGGCATGCAAATCTTTATGATATCGCAAAGACCCATGGGGAAGTGCTACGGTTTCTGACGGAACGCGGCGTGGAAATCGTTTTTCAATCCAGGGGTAAGAGCGTATCCATGGAGGGTCGCGCCATCGTTTCGGTTAAGGATGATTCGGGACGGGAATTTATCGGCGACGTATTCCTTGACACAACCGGTACGGCCGGACCTCCGGCCAACTGCACCAAATACGGAAACGGATGCGCCATGTGCATTCTGAGATGCCCCAGCTTCGGAGGCAGGGTGAGTCTCGCAGGTCTCGCCGGGGTGGAGGAAAAGATCGGGAAAAGGGCGGACGGGGGGATGGGTGCCATGAGCGGTTCCTGCAAGCTTTATAAGGAATCCTTGTCCCGGGAAATCCGGGATGAACTGGATGCAAGAGGGGTGGCGATCCTTCCTGTGCCAGAGGAGCTGAAGGAGGATCACTTAAGCGGCAAAGCCTGTCAACAGTATGCCACTTCCGCTTATGTAGACAATATTGTCCTGCTGGATACCGGACATGCCAAGCTCATGTCACCTTTCTTTCCTCTGGAGCGCTTAAGACAGATCCCGGGCTTTGAAAATGCCCGCTATGAAGACCCTTATGCGGGCGGCAAAGGCAATTCCATGCGGTATTTTGCAATGAGCCCCAGAGATGACTGTCTCCATGTACAGGGCGCGGACAACCTGTTCTGCGGCGGGGAAAAAGCCGGCTTGCTGGTAGGTCACACGGAAGCCATCGTAACGGGGACGTTGGCCGGACATAACAGCGTACGTTATGCACTGGGAAAGGACCTGCTGGAATTGCCCGACCGATTGGCAGCCGGTGATATCATCCGCTGCGTGAGGGAAGCGATGCAGACGGAAGAGGGCATGAGCAAAAAATACACCTTCGCCGGTTCGGTTTATTTTGAACGTATGAAGGCCCGGAATCTCTATACAACCGAACGGAAGGAAATTGCAGCCAGAGTGGAGGCATTGGGCCTGACGAATGTATTTGAGAAAAGCATCCGGGGAAAGGACCCGCTGCCCGGTTAATACATATAAGCATAGCTTATATCATCTATAATAATTGTTAATTTTACTTATAGTACTGGATATGCTAAGATAATTCTGCTGCAAGAATTCATTACGCAGAAGCTAAGGCTAAGGCGTCCTTCGTTTCTTGGCAGCATAACCAATAAAGAAATCCATATCAAAATCGTGATGGAAAAGCGGGAGGTCGATTTCATGGTAAAGGCAATTGTAGGAGGCAACTGGGGAGACGAGGGCAAGGGCAAAATCACGGACTTGCTGGCGGGCGAGGCGGACATCGTTGTACGCTTTCAGGGAGGAGCCAACGCAGGGCATACCATCATCAACGAATTTGGGAAAACGGCTCTGCACCTGCTGCCGTCCGGCGTATTCCGTCCCAATGTCGTGAATATGATCGGACAGGGAGTAGCTCTGCATCTGCCCACATTTTTCAGGGAGTTGGACGATCTGGTTTCCAAGGGCGTGCCAATGCCCAGTATTCTTGTATCCGACCGGGTTCAGATCGTCATGCCGTATCATATTCTGTTTGATAAACTGGAAGAACAACGTTTGGGAGGAAAGAGCTTCGGTTCCACCAAGTCCGGTATCGCGCCTTTTTATTCCGATAAATACGCAAAAATCGGGATCCAGGCCGGAGAACTCTACGATGACCGGCTTCTGATGGACCGGCTGGTTAATCTATGCGAAATCAAGAACGCGATGATCCGGGAACTCTATAAGAGCTCCGAGCTTCTGGACCCGCAGGCGATCTATTCGGAGGTTACCGCTTACCGGGACAGGCTGGAACCGATGCTTGTCAATGCCGCGGTATACCTGCACCGGGCGAAGGACAAAAGCATCCTCCTGGAAGGACAACTGGGGGCCCTGAAGGATCCGGACAACGGGATCTATCCCTTCGTGACCTCTTCTTCTCCTCTGGCGGGGTTCGGAACAGTCGGAGCCGGAATCGCGCCCAATCAGATCAGCGAGGTGATTACGGTCGTCAAATCCTATTCGTCCTGTGTGGGGGCGGGTGCTTTTGTAAGCGAGATCTTTGGCGAAGAAGCGGAGTCCCTCCGCAAGCGCGGCGGCGATGCCGGCGAGTATGGCGCCACTACGGGAAGGCCGCGGAGAATGGGCTGGTTTGATGCGGTGGCGACGAAATACGGGTGCATGCTGCAGGGAACGACGCAGGTTGCACTGTCCCTGTTGGATGTATTGGGCTATCTGGATACGATACCTGTCTGCACCGGTTATGAAATCGACGGAGAGGTAACGGATACCTTCCCCATCACTCCCTTGCTCAATAAGGCAAAGCCCGTGTATGAATATCTGAACGGCTGGAAATGTGATATCAGCGGAATCCGCAGCTTCGGTGAGCTGCCGGGCAATGCAAGAAAATATGTGGAGTTTATCGAAGAGAGGATCGGTTATCCCATTCGGCTGATTTCCGACGGTCCGAAGAGAAACGATTTTATCATAAGAAAGTAGCTGCAAATACTCAGGACGCCGAAGCCTGGGTTGCGAATCAGGTACGACTCATCTTGCATTCATCAAAAAACACCCTGCGGGAGCAGTTCCTGCAGGGTGTTTTGATCATTCAACTACAATGAAGCATATTCTGATAGCTCTGTTCCATTCCACAAATGGGAATCAGCCGAACAGGGAAAACGTCGCAAACAAGGTTGCGGTAATGGATGCTACCAGAGATACGACGGTAATCTGAGTGTTGAGGGAAGGTCCTGCGGTATCCTTGAACGGATCGCCCACGGTGTCGCCGATAACACCCGCTTTATGGGCATCGCTGCCTTTGCCGCCGCAGTTGCCCGATTCGATGTATTTCTTGGCATTGTCCCAAAGTCCGCCGGCATTGCTCATCAACAGAGCCAGGAACAATCCGGTAACGATATTTCCGGCAAGGAAACCGCCCATTGCCTGAACTCCGCCGACAAATCCTACTATCAGCGTAATTATGATGGCGGTCAGACCGGCAGGGATCAACTCTTTGATTGCACCGACGGCTGCGATGTCGATACATTTGTCATATTCGGGCGTAACGCCGGGTTTTCCTTCCTTCAGGCCTTTAATGGTGCGGAACTGTCTGTGGATTTCCTCTACCATCGTCTGCGAGTTACGGTTTACCCCCAGTATCAGCATGGCGGAGAATACGGAAGGAATCGCCGCTCCCACCAGGATTCCGAAGAATACCAACGGATTCATCAGGTCGAAGGTAAGGGCATTGCCGGTTGTGGCTTCCACAATTTCCTGGAACGCACCCAGCAAAGCGATAACGGTAAGTCCTGCCGCACCGATGGCAAAACCCTTGGTGATGGCTTTTGCGGTATTGCCGGCAGAATCCAGCTTGTCCGTCGTTTCCAGGACGTCGTCACCCAGGTTGCCCATTTCCGCAAGACCGCGGGCATTGTCGACAATGGGGCCGTAAGCGTCATTGGAAATGATCATACCGACAATGGACAACATGCCGATTGCAGAGATTGCGATACCGAACATGGGATAGTTTCCACCCAGAGGTTCACAGAGTTTATAGGCTCCCAATGCGGCAACACCGATACCGATGAGGGCGGGCAGAACACTTACCAGACCGTAAGAGAATCCGGAAAGGATGGTAAAGGCCGGTCCGGTCTTGCAGGCTTCGGCGACCTTGGCAACGGGCTTCTTGTCATCGCCGGTGAAGAATTCACTGGTGATGCCGATCACAACGCCGGCCAGCATTCCAAGGATGGCAGCGCCCCAAACGCGCAGCTCGAAATTGGAAGTCAGGGTGGCGATCAGAGTCAGTATGGCAAAGATCACGCAGGTAAGATAAGTGCCGCCGTTCAGGGCTTTACCGGGATCTCCGCTCTTGCCGACACGGGCAAACAACACGCCGATGATGGAAGCAAGAAGGCCTAAAGCACTAAAGCAGAAAATTACTTCGATTTCGCCGAGAGGTGCGGCAATGACCAAAGCCGCCGCCAGGGATGCGACCTGGGAGTCGAACAGGTCGGCGCCCATGCCGGCTACATCGCCGACGTTGTCACCGACATTGTCGGCAATAACGGCGGGG
>ENA-UOOK01004444-UOOK01004444.1-fermentation-metagenome-genome-assembly--contig:-NODE-4444-length-15045-cov-89.928219_pt1 | contig 15045 bp, 29 predicted proteins | sample MGYA00245777_ERZ724023 | MGnify/ENA primary metagenome ERZ724023 (study PRJEB28704, sample SAMN03018312) | fermentation metagenome | biome: anthropogenic terrestrial biome; feature: soil...
AATCTCCCCATTTTATTGTATAAAACACTTGTAAATTTCCTATAATTAACATATATTGAACATAATTAATTACAAGGAGTGATAAATGTGCCACGCAAATCAAATAAAACAATTGAAGAACGTCTAGCTGAAATAAACGGCGAGATACAGCAAATAGAAGAACGCAAAGCTAATCTTGATATGAAAATTGATACACTACAAAAGAAACGGGACTCAATCCTCAAAGAACAACGTCAAGAAAAATTATCAACCATTTCTGATTTACTTGATAGTAAAGGTATTGATCTTGATGAAGCCATTGAGAGGCTATCTAAAGAATCTGTTTAATACAGATTCTTTTTTTTATTATGTATTATAAGGTTTACAGATAAATTAGAACATGAATGTTTTATAGATAACATTGTAAGTATTAATATTCAATTCTATTCATCCTTCCTCTCACCATAGCTGCAAAAGCCATCTGGTTCGTAATACTTACAATTTTCACAATGCACCATCGAAACCGTATCAACGGTTGGTTAATTATCAATTAGCTGTTTAAGAACCGCAGCTCCACCAATTCCGCCAAAGTTTTTGTTTAACACTCTTTTCAGTCTGTCCGAATCAATCAGTTTCATGGCTATCCTCCTTTTCGGGTCGCTTTGCGCATAGACAACTCATGTCTACTCTCACGCGCAAATTACCGCCGCACAAATGGCAAGTTAAATCAGGATACTTTTTCATGTCCATCGGTAGGCTATACTCACAGTCAATACAACGAATAGGAGCTTTTACTAGCTCACCAGATGCAATTTTGCGGAGATAATTGATGGCAGTGGAATATGCTTGCTCGGCTTCCGGTTCCAACATATCTCCAACGGATTTTAATTTTCCGTCAATATAATCCGCTGCTTCTTTCGGTGTAAGGTCAGACATTGTTAATCCGTCCTTTCGAATTTCAGCTTTATTTTCTGCTCCGCGGAGAATATCCCCTCTTTTAAAAGCAATGTAATTGCTTCACAAACATTGTCGTAAGTTAGATGCTTGTCACTTGAATATGCATTTTTAGGAAATTTAATATAAAACTCGGAAAAGTTGTGCACTCTCTGTTTAAAGACATTGTTTCTGTTCATTCTGCGTTTCCTCTTTTCACATCACAATAAAGGCAAAAGTTAATTGGTTTTCCGTCATCACCTAAAAATATTTGCGAATTCACGCGGCAGGATTTACAATTTCTGAATTTACTGATAACTAAGTACGCTAATCAGTTTTATGGAGTATTAGCGTACTTTCTCTTGCCGAAGTTACAAAAGTTATCTGGCTTTTTTGCGTAGCATCCGCCATGTAAGCAAAATCCGCGGCTATACTTTTCGCACTCTCCACACCTCACTACCGAAACCGCATCAACGGTTGGAGCATTTCTAATTCCGGAAATTATTTCAAGGTGAGATGGGTAAAATTCTTTGAGCCATTTTTCAAAAGCGTCCGCATTAATCAGTCTCATAGCTATCCTCCTTTTACAATGTGGCAAGTATTGTTGTTAGTTCTGTAAATATAGCTGTGTGTTCAATGGAATCCTTGCAAGGTATCTGTATTGGACAACCTTGTTGTGCAGAGTTAATTTCAACAATCACAATAATCTTTCAACTCATCTGCATCAATCAGCCTGCCCATTGTTTTCCTCCTCTTCGTCCATAATGGCACCACATTTTGGACATCTGAACATTTCATTTTCTTGCGGCGTATCATCATTTGAGAGTTCCCATATAAGCCCACAATGTGAGCATTTCCAAATACTACTGTAATCTTCGTCCGTTTTAATCCAGTGTGCATGAACCACCGGCGTATATTCTCTAGATGCAACCTTATGAGCTTCAAAATCAAATTTTATATCTTCTTCTGGCTTTTCATATTCACCTGATGCAACCTTGCGGAGTAATGATGCCGATTCTGTAAGAATATGTGGATTAATTGGATGTCCTTTTGCATAAAGTTCAAGATTAAATGCCAAATCTTCTATTGTTGGTATAGAATTACTCATGGTTGTCCTCCTCATAATCAGATAATTCTGTTATAGCATCTTGAGTTTCATCATCATCAATGTCAAGCTGTTCAACTTGTTCCAAGGCCTCTTCATCAATATTTGGGAATGCTTCCTGTACTTGATACTCAAGCGCCTTTTCTAGACATTTACTGCCATATGAGCATGGAACCCATGTGTTCACAAATTTCTTCCCCATAAAGTCAAAAGTTTTAATTACTTTTGACTCTGTAATTTCAACTGTAAATTTAGCCATTATTTTTTCCTCCTGTTCATCCTGCGTAAGCCACACAAACCATTCTTTTTCTGATTTTCTACAACTTTTCTCGTCAGGTTTAAATATCATACATGAATAACATCCCTCTGCTGGAGAGTAACAGAAGGTGTCGCACAAGGTTCTGGTAGGAACTTTTGAAAGAGCATGTGCTATTAGTTCAGCATACTTTTCTGAATTTTTCATTTCTTTCCCTCCTGCTCCTGTGTCTGTTGAATGTAATACGTTGGATTTTTCATACCGTAAGGATTGTAATCCTTATTATCTAAGTACATCATTTCTAGTGCTTTATCCCACACATTGACTTTATTTGCTAGAATAACCAAACTTTGCCTGTTAATTTCACTTATAGTTTTCAGTGTAGAACATTTTTCCTGCAACCGTTCAACCTCGGCAAGCAAAGCAGGAATATCGTTTTCTGAATTTATCTGAACCTCCCATTCCGCAGAGCCGAGTTATCTCCCTTGTTTGGTGTACATTTTTTTGCACCGTTCCTTGATTTCTCCCAGATATTTATTATCCATCAGTACTACCTCCTTTACTCAAAATCATGAAATTTCATATTTTCTATTCGTTCAATATCGTCTGGATTAGCTTTTTCTTTCAATAAATCGTATCTCTTACATTTGTCATTGAATTTACGATACAACCACCGTACATTCTTTTGAGAATTTTGATATTCTTCTTTTAATTTTTTAATTTCTTGATTCTTTTCCCTCATTAATTGTTCAATAACATCAATATCTTTACTGTCTTGGATCTTATAATATTTATTCACCTCACGATACATTGATTTAAACAAGGAATAATACAATATATCTTTGTCAATTTTCAGTTCTTGATATTTAGGCCGTTTAATTACTTTGTTACCATCAGCAATAATTCCAACCCAATTAGGGATTTCATCTTTCACTTGATTAATTAAATTAGATGGCAATACATAATAGTTGTAGTTCCCAACAAATGTTTTAGCTTGTTTTGAATGGAAGTCTGATACTGAAACTTTAAGTTCATAACATCTCCAATCTTTATTCTTTTTGTATGATAAACAATCTACAATCTCATTATTGATACCAACTTCAAAACAAACAAAAGCATTGCCGTCATTCAAATATTTGTATAAGTTACGTTCTAATATTTGTGTTTCTTTAGTTTTTATGTAAAATCACTACCAATCAATTTTATTTAACTCAAATGCCACCTGACCGTGAACCTTTTTTAATATTTCAAGTAATGTATGCCCATCATAATCAACTGACCCATAACCGTTTGAAATACAATAATATAAAATAGGTTCTTCTGCAACACTCCATTCATTTACATCTTCAAACGATATAAAATCCCATCCACATGGATGTGCATTACTTGGCACATAAATACCATCAGCAATTGATTGTGCTCCATTGTAAACATCTTTAGCAAATTCTTCTGTAATTTCATCATCTGTAAATTTCTTTGACATTTTTAATCACCTTCCTTTTTAAATATAATCTATATTTTTGCCAATTGTTTAGCAAGTTCTTTACATTGATATTCAACATACTCTTTTGTTCTTAAAATTCCCAATATATTGGTATGATATATTTCATCAATTTGTTTTAAGCATAGATAATGTGTATATGAAATCAATCCATATTTTAAAGCAGTTTCATAATCATGTGCATCATCACAATGCGCACAATCAAAACCAAACCACCATAAATTTGATTCTACTGGATATTTACTGTTATTCCCTCCACCAGAATATGTAATTCCACCATGAACATCAAAATAAGATTCTGGACTTGAATATTCTAAATCACTTATCGATAAAATCACCTCACAATCTTTATCATAATCTTTTTCATAAAGAGAATGAGTTTTTTCGATACCAACATATCCACAACGATACCCTGTCGGTTGAAAAATAACAACACATCTTAAATTTTTATATATAAAATCACTTTCAATTTTACACGGCTTAATGCTTAAATCTCTATTCAAAATCTTATTTGTTTTCATATTTTTCCTTCAATCTCAAATATTCTTGATATTCATTCTTTTCTTGCATATGCTTTATCTTTTTATTATAATCAATTCATTCTTGAACAGATAAAAATATTCTACTTTCTGGAAAATATATAACTCCTCCATCATCCCACGCAACTTTGTACCATTTTTCTTTTAATGGTAATTGTACATCACAATTAATCTCTTTTAAAATTGAATGATTATGATGATTATTCATAATTGTACCTTTAATAAAAGGAAAAATGTGATCATAATAACAATATACTTTTTGTCAAATATTATACATTATTCATCCTCCTTGGTTACTGTAATCATATTGCTAATTTTTGTCTTTTTATTTAAGATTTTTGTTTCACGTCTTTCTTTATCAAGTTCATCTCGAACAATTTCTTTAGTATTAACTTCAATATCACGGATATAGTTAAACAACTTTTCTTTTTCTTTTGATGTCATAATCATAATATAGCTGCTCCTTTCTTTATTATTCAATATAGTAATCAATCATTTTTTGTCATTTCCATAATACGGCTTTGAGCAATCATAGAAGCATAATCATTTATAAATTCAACCATTCTAACAATTTCTAATTGGTCATTGGATACACAAAGTCTATTTACGCATCCTTCCAGCATGTTTGTAGCAGTATAAATCTCTTTACGTGTCATGGAATTATCAAGAAGTTTCATATTATATTATTTAGCTCCTTTTTAATATTTTAAAATACAATATCGTTTGCATTACTGTTCTTTAATAACTTATACTCCTGCAACATGGATTTTAATTCATCATCTTTGTCTGCTAACATTTCATAAACTGCTGATTCTTGCAACTTCTTAACCTGTGCATCCATCTTGTTTTTTAATTCTTTCATACGAATTTTCTTTTCTTTACGATTGTTGAAATCGGTCATATCAACTTTGCACACAATCTCTTTTGATGCTTTATTATTTGGCTTATCATCCTTATTTGAAATACTTGTAATCTTTCCAAGTGTAAGCCCATTTATAGTATCACATACAACAATATCTCCAATAAAAATATTTTCATCATACAATGCAAAATCATATTCCTTATTTGTATTACATCCACTTAAAAACTTAACTCCTGCTACTTTAAAATTTCCCAACATAATATTATCTCCTTTGTTATTTATTGTACCATTAATTAATTTTAATGAACTTTCTCGATATGTAATTGTATGTTCATAACCATCAAGTAAAACATCTACATATTTATTTGATATCTCATTATCATAGTTATAATCTTGCACCACTCCTAAATAGTCATGTGCCGTACAAGTGCTAGAAATAACTCGAACCCTATCTCCGATTTGAAACTTATTCATTTACACTCTCCTTTGTTTTGATAGCTTTGAATCACGTTTTTAATTTCATCCATATAACCTAGAATCGTCTTACTATTTCCGCTAAAAACTCTCCAGACGTTTTTATTGCAAAGGTATATTTATCTCTCTCAACTAGCTTCGTAATCATAGAATAATATGTAACCTCACCTTTGGGATGTGTTATACCATCACAAGATGATGTACGTTCTTGAGTTTAAATTCTTAATCCTTGAGTCTATTTATTATACGGTTTAGATTTATTCTCAAAACATAAACCAAACGTTTCAAACTTATTAACTACAAACAGCACACCATATTTGAGTCGGTAAATATCTTGATAATCCGTCTTGACTACTACTTCCATGTTATCACTCCTTTCTATTTAATATTTTAGTTCATAGAACATTCAATGTCAAGTAGTTTTTAATATTTTAATGTATAAAATTTAAATTACCAAAACGAAATATTAAGAACATCATTAATTTTATAAATCCGGTCATTTACTTGTATAGCATCTTTACAATGCTTTAACAATATTTCTTTTGACATATAAACTCTCCAAATACACCATTCCTTAAACGGTTGTTCAAGCCAATCTGGATGAATTTTACGCAAGACTATATATACTCCATCTGCCTCCGCTGATCGTGTTAAATCTTCAATAGTCGGATATTTAGTTTCATAATATTCTGTCCCATATTCTCCAGTTTCTAGTGATTCAAAACCTATGTAATATCCAATATATTTCTTCTTAATTTCATTTGAACGTTTACTTGACATTATTTCTCCTTTTTAATATGTTTTGTCTAACCATTCATAAATTGTTTTAATATCGTCCTGTGATTTGATAACAAATTCTTTGTCATTCGTTGCTGTACAATTTCTAAAACTAATTTTCCATATTTTACCGTTACGATTATCAAATGATGCATCAACATACTTAATCGCATTTCTATGTAGTTCACACGTTGTATGATACATATCCATGCCCCAACAATTATTTTTTTGTATATATTGAAATAACTGGACACAGTCTTCAATCGTCATTACTATCCCTCCTTTACAGTTAAGGCATTCATTTTAAATCTTCTGAAGATATTGATTCGTTATGTCTAAGTTGCCACAATAACCAATCTGTATCTATTCCGAAGTGCTTCTTATGATATATATTATGTTGTTCTATTAATCCACTATCATATGAATATTTAGGATAAGGGTTAATTTCTTCTTTAATATGACATTTCAATTTCCTTACAGTTTTCATTTTTCTCCTTTAATTTAATTGTTTAGTTTTAATGTGAAACAACTCTTCAAATATGTTCCACTCTTCATGTTGAACATAACGTTCCTATTTCCCATAACAATAACCCAATAATTAAAATTGTTATTTGAACCCTTGAATCATAAAATCCTAGAAATAAATTCCATACTGCAATTAAAAAATAAGAATGTTTCAACTATAACAATAATGATTCCAAAAATCTTTTGAGTCAAAACCGTTTTTCTTTAAATCATTATTCATTGTATCAATACTCTTTTGTGTAATTTCTATCCTTTTATTTTTAGTCATTTTATTATAACCTGTTTTATCTTTATAAATATTAATTTTTTCTTTTAATGTTTCGCTTTCAATTTCCATTGGACAATTTTCTTGCGGATTAGATGCATTTCCATAGGTATTTTTATGTAATATATGACATTCTTGACTATCGTACCATTCATCTGTAACAATGTTAGTATGTAATGGACAGTGTTCACAATCTCCTTTTACAAAGTTATCCGGCAATCTAATTTTTATGTACATTTCAATTTACTCCCATAGTTGGTCAAAATATTTAACAAATAGTTCAAGTGCTGCATGCCGATTCTGTGTTGCTTCATCACAACATTGACAATCGTTTTTAAAATTATATTTTTCGTCTTGAAATTCATGTTTATATAATTCATTTCCATCTGAATTTTTAAGTAAATCAATCCAATGATTTAAAAACTTCTCCTGTTCTTCATCACTCATATATTCTCCAGTATCTACATTACGGAATATAAATATATTATCATCTTTAATCTTTGTTAAAATTTTAGTAAATTTTTTAATGAAAACTAAATTAAAATCAAAAACTTCTGTATCATCATATCCTCTGAACATTCGTTGTAATCCATATTTTACTGGATAATATAATTCATATTTGAAAAAACTTTCAATTCTATTCATATCTTATCCCTCCTCCTCAGTAAATGAATTAATAATCGCATAATACTTTTCTGTCACAATATCTTTAATATTTTTATACCCATGCTCTGTTAAAACATCTTCTGCATAAAATAGATCTTCACCATTGGGTACATCCGATACAATCTCAAATTCAATAAGATTTTGATTATAATCAAAATATATGGTTGCTGTAGCAATATTAGGAATAGTAAATATTATCTGTACTCCAACTTTGCAACACGAATTCTTGCTTGCTGAGTCTTTCATTTCTTCCATTGTATTAAATTTCAATTCTGCCACATTAATTGTCATTATGTATTACACTCCTTTATTATTTTGTTACAAAAATATGTTTGGATTATTGATTTAGGAATAATAGTTTTATATCCTTCATAAATTTGATTCCACGGACTCCCTGCTCCGGTTGCCTTATTAACCATATCCCAAATACTTTGCTTATAGCAATGTATAATTTGTTTATTGATAATCGACTGAGTTTTACTCTCTATGTCAACATCATATAAATTATAAATTGGAGCGATTCCATTTGAGCAAAATTCATCATATACTTCCGGTACTACAGGACCATACGGCCAAGCGTATATATTATCCGAAAACAGTGGCACCCCGTACTTTCGATAGTTATTTCCCTGTAAAAAATATAGTATAAGCTGCAATTGCAAATTACTAATGGGATGATCATCATACGTACATTTGTCAATAATGTAATAAGCAATTTGTTTTGCACAATACTGTGGTTGATTATTAATCATCTGACTCCTTCTTTGATTGAATATTTTAATATTTTGTAACCAATTAGACATGAACTAATATGATTACATATTTAAATCACAAGTCAAAAGTCCGTAAATCTTAAAATATATATTGGAAGATTTCGTCTTTATATTCCTGCAATTTTAATATCTTGCTTTCTATTAACATTTATATTCCAATTAGAAATCAAGAAAATAATTTGGAGTTGGTTGGGTATAAAGGACTCGAACCTTTTCATCAGGAGTCAAAATCCTGTGCGCTACCACTTACGCTAATACCCAATATTTTATATTTATATTATAGCATTTGATAATTTAATTGTCAATAAAAAGTTCAAATTATTTTTAATATTTTAACGATATGGATATATGTATAGGCACATATATTTCAATCTGCCTAATAATTATTTGGACGATTTATTTTTCAATTTATCCATTTCCTCTTGCAATGCCGATAACCTGATTCTAACATTCGGTAAATCGCCGACTTTTGTTGAGTTAGTTCCCAAAGAAGATTTATATTTCTCTGATGGATTCTCAAAGAATTTTGGTGCCCAATTTGCAAACACTTCTGGAGTTACTTTCCTTTCTTGTGCATACCAAGCCGCTAAAAGAAAAGATAATGATATTGTTTTATTCTTAAACATCTTAAAACGATATGTGTTGTAATTTCTAATTCTTCTACCACCTTTCTTCTTCTCTTGGTTTTCTTTATCTTGCAATTTTTTATTATCAGTCATTATCTGAGTTGTTTCATTTAAATATGAAGCTGTATTTAATATTACCCCTCTAATACGTTTGTCTATTCCAAAATTACTTAACTCATGAATAATATTATCTATATTATCTCTAGACATTTCCATTGCTTCATTTTTTGCTACCAATGAAAGAAATTGTGTAGATAAATCCAATCCATAAGCCGCAACAATTGAATTCGCTGTCATAACGTGACGTGTCCAAGAATTGTTTAAGAAATTTTCATAGACTAATTCATACATTGTATCACTCATATCAGCACGCCTAATTTCAATTGGGCGCAATGGTTTATTAGTAGTGCTCATTCGTTTATAAAACTCACAAGCTTGTTTCTCTGTGCAATTATGCAAAATTACAATATCTTGACCTTTGTTTAATAACCTATCTTGCCATTCTTCTGGTATCTCAGAAAATTTTTTACCATCAATTTCTGACACATTATGAATTTTATTATCATATATAAATTTACTATATCCTATTTTTCGCATATCCAATATTAACAAATCGTTTACAAATTTCCATATAGTTGTAAGACGTTGTTGCCCATTTAAGCATTTTAAAGGTATGCTTGTCATGTCTTCATGATAAAATCTGATTGGTTCATCAATATCAGTTAAACACATCATTGCAAAAACAAAATTAGATGCCATTGTCCTATTCCAAGTATATCCACGTTGAACTCTCATAAAAGGCTCAGGTTGAAATTTTTTACCTTCCTTTTCGATTTTTTGACGTAAAAATCCTTGTAATGTTACACCAACAGTCATCTGCTGTGTATTGATTTGTTGTATTAATGATCTAAATTCAACAGTTTTTCTTTCTGCAATAATTTGCGGAGCTATCTTGTTTTCTTTAGTTTTCTGTACTATTGTTTTATCTTCTTGCTTTACATCATCTGCCATTGATATACACCTTCTTTTAATTATATTTACATTATAATAAAACTTAATTCAAAAGTCAATAGTAAATTACCTATTTTTAATATTTTATTTTATATGTAAAAGGTATGGCCATTTATACATAGCCATTAACCTTTGAATTAAATTTTAATATATTTGATTTAAATACCATAAAATACTCTACGCCAATTCTTATAATCTGCCTTAATTTTTAACATAGTATTATTATCAAGAGTTTTTTTACATACAATTTTCAAAAATATTTCTTTTTTTATATCATCAATACTTACAGAGTATTTTTGTTCATATTTATATAGTCTATCAAACTGCCCCGACCGTTGAATATCAACCAAATACAATGAATGATATTTATAATAATTACTATTATCTAATTCTACAACTTTTGTTCTAAACCATAGAGAAATTTTAGATTGTAATCCACTCATAGAATAATAATCACTTTGCATTGAATTCGTTGCTCTTAATACCAATCCAGTGTTTTTCCAATATTTGTTAAAATGATTTCTAGAACCAACAGATACTGTATAATCAGATTCATCTAAATAATTTTTGATAAATTTTGATACCTTTTCTGGCATTTTATAAACCATATTTTTCAGAACAATTTCATTTTTATCAAAATTGAGTGAAGATATAGGTAATTTAACAATTTCTTTCAATTCAAGACCACACCAGTTCAACAATAATGTTGTGATTACTATATCATATTGATGAATATCATAAGGATTATATTTTTCCACAATTGCATTAATACACGCCAATAAATCATCAATATCTTTAAAAAATTTCAACCGGATATTATCTTTTGTTATAATCTTATCATATGTTAAATCATCAAAGTATTTTAATATATCTATTTTAACGTATCTTTTATCAATACACCACATCAAATATTTTTTAATTAGTGCCTTGCGATTATAAAACGTTGCAGTTGTAGCAACTCTTAAATATTTGAATACACCTTCTATTGCTGCCATGTCAAAATTCATCAAATCTTTGCTTTCTTTTTCTTCATAATCCGCAATAAGGGTAAAAAAGTTTACAACCGCACTAATCGTTTCTGGCTCATTATCTTGATATTCATCATAAATAAAATGAGCTTTTATCTCTGGATTATACATTTTTTGTATAGTTTGAAGTGGAATTTCAAAATCTGCGGCACATTTATTAATAAAAAAATTGTCTATCATACATAGCACCTCTAATTTAACATTTATATATTTATACTACTACAACAGTATAAATATGTCAAGTCAACTTTTAATAAGTTGAAACATAATCTTTCGGTTAAGTAACCTCTGTTTATTATCAGATAAAGTTCCAATTCTCTGTTTCATCTGAAATTTATTAATACTTGTCGTTTGTTCGACAAGAATAGTGCTTGGTTCTTTTAGCCCACAATTAACATAATCTGACAAATAAACATGAGCTGGATTCTTTTTCATTTTTGATGTAAGAGGGCATACTGTAACTATTGGACTATATATATTAGATTTATCATTTAACACAATAACGGCTGGACGCTCTCCTGCCTGCTGACATCCAATAGCATTTGAAAAAATTACATTCCAGATTTCTCCACGCTTCGGTGTAATTACATTTTCAAACATTTTAATGCATCTCCTCAAATTAATTTTTGTTTTTAATATTTTTTGTTTGTGAATTTATAATATCATTTTAATATTTTATTGTCAATAGGATTTTATACTTTTGTTTATATGCATAAAAAATACATATAAGGTTTAATCTTATGTGTATATAATATCCTATATTTACCATTATACCCTGCGAATCACTCGATTGTTATTTAAACAGTTAAAGAATGATTGAAACATATTGCTCAATTTTATTGGTTCAGTATAACATTCTGTTTCTGTTTCTCCGTAATTATCAATTGGAATAAATGCTGCTATGTAATATCCTGCATCCTCAAAATGCAATTCAATTTTTGGCTGTCCATTAATATTTTCGGCAGACTCTTTTTGATATTTGTATAACATATAATTTACTAATGAATTATAGTCAAAATCTGTTTTGTCTTTTTTACAAATTGGAACCACAAAATTATACCCATCACTACTCATTTGCTCAATTTGTAAATTTTCAATACTTAAACGTTCTATTATAAAATTTTCTAAACTCTTATTCCCCATAATTAGTTCTTTCATTTTCATACCTCCTATGCATCAAACATAATTGCGAATACAGCCTATATTGGAACGAACTCATGTTCTATATGCTATTATAACCGAAATGACTTTATTTGTCAACTGGCTATGTAAATTTTATGTAAATGTGCCGTAAGACACATTTGGTCATTAATCACAACTAAATAAAGCCGTTATCGGAATTTGTAATGCTTTTGCTAGCACATATAACGTACTGATTCTCGGGGTTTTAATGCCGTTCTCAATATCACTAATTTCAGAATTACTAACCCCGATAGCTCTTCTAGCTGCATTAGCGTCATTTTCTTTTGTTTCCTAACTTCTTTTAAATATATTTTCATAACATCATCACCTAAATATAGGTTGTATGTTATCATTATTAATATACTTGGTAATTTATACAATAAATTATATCACTTATTTTCCCGCTTTGGCGGAATTATACATTTTCTTTCAATTTCGGCAATTTATATGAATTATCTACTAATTCTACATCTAATTTTTCAATATATTTCCTATGTTAATTATGATATAATAATTATGTTTGCACTTTATTTACATGAGTACGCACTATAAACTGTTCCATTTGGCATACTCATCTCATACCCATTGTTCACTTTGAATAATCTCTGACGGTTCACAACAACTCCTTTTATTTTACATATAATATTCAATGCATCAAATGGCGTTGAATTCAAATATTCTGTGCAGTTATTATCGTGTTTATCATAAATCGTAACTTGACTTTTCATATTTTATTACCCCTTGCAACTCAACTTGATTTCTGTTCACGAATTTGCTTGCAACTAAAATGCCTTGCTGTTCGCGAAATAGAAAACCTTCATATAACCCAATCCGGTTTATCACGTTTAGTCCACTGAAACAGTTTCCGTTTATCTCTGTTATAATATTTCCGATATGCTGTCACTACATCCTTATCTCGATATTGTTCTGGCATAACCTGTACAAATGGTGTAAATCCAATATCTTTAATGTACGGCAATGGTAACGACTTGCACACGCTCTCTCCCTTGTGAATCTTGCCGTACCGGTAAGTATATTCCTTACACAGTTCAAGCGTCATATCACGCAACCAAAGCCAGTTAGCAAGCGATTCTCGCGTCCACTTTGCACATGGATGATTTTTGCCATAAAGCTTATATGCTGTCGCTGGAATGTAGCCGGTAAAGTAATAAACAGACGATAAAAGCTGATTAAACTCTGTAATCTGCTTAACAACGTGTTTATCACAGTAATACTGGGCATTTAGTCGTTGATTCAAATCTAAAATAACAATGTTCATATTTTAGTTATTGCTACTCCTAATCATATTTTTAACCATTAGCTCAAACGCTAATCCCGCATAATAATCTTCGTGCCCATCATCATATGTAACAACAACATCATACAACCCATCCCATCCAATAGTATATGAAACTAAATCTTTAAAAGCTTCCAAGCGTTTATCCTCTGAAAACTCTTTATGATACCGTTCTGTATTCATCTCAAGTTGCTCTTGGTTTGCTGACCATAAACACACATCAATAATCATTTCAAATTTTCTCCTTAGTGTTGCCAAATCTCTTTTCAAAATTCTCACAGAATGCGTCTGTTACATCATTCCTACACTCAATTTCTTCCAGAGAATATCCATCATCATTCCTAATACTTTCATCGTAATTTTTTGACTACCTCAATTATTTTGCATCAATAATTATTTTATCGTCTGAATCCTTATGAAAATTAATAAAGCTTTTGCTATTTTTGTTTTTTCCCTTATTATAAATCCATAGTAACTGTTCTTTACAAGCGTTTTGAGACAAACTAAAACTTATTTTCCTGTTTGTCTCTACATACTCTTTATAAACATTTTTATAAAATGAAACCGGATTAAATGCTTTAAGGGTATATAGTCTAAACAACATTTGCTTAACCTTCTCTTTGATTACAATGAATGGCTTCAAAGTATCAAGATATTGATAATATTCTTCTAATAAATCCCAATTTGCAAAATCTAGCACTTCCCCGTTCTTTATTTTTTCTCTAAATCTTTTAATATCTGAACCAAAACAAATCGTTGATAAAACAGATGTTGTTGTTTGCTTATATTTTTTAGCTATTTCAATTATTTTTTGATATTGCTTATTATTATTTTTAGCATAGATATTTATGTAATCTGCTGTTCCCCAATCTTGATGAGTGGAATTCATAGTTATAATAAGATTAATTTCATCTTCGGCTTCGATTACTGTGTATTTTAGCATTAAATCAGCATTTTCTTGTTCATTCAATTCCTTAATGGCATAATATCTATGATGCCCATCAATAATTGTTCCGTCTGGCTTGATTTTAATTTCATCTTGTTGCCCAAAATTCTGTATAGATTTTTTAAGTTTGTTTATTTGTGATTTACTGATATTTCTATTTAATATACTTGGTTTGAAAAAGCTCAAATCATTAGTTTCCATAATTCTTCCAACTTCAATAAATTTACTACTCTCCATTAATTATCTCTCCTTTTCATGTTTCAATTATCTTCTTACCATATCAGTTTGTCAAGTCACAAC
>ENA-UOOK01004446-UOOK01004446.1-fermentation-metagenome-genome-assembly--contig:-NODE-4446-length-15042-cov-5.156469_pt1 | contig 15042 bp, 12 predicted proteins | sample MGYA00245777_ERZ724023 | MGnify/ENA primary metagenome ERZ724023 (study PRJEB28704, sample SAMN03018312) | fermentation metagenome | biome: anthropogenic terrestrial biome; feature: soil; material...
AAAATGTTCCGAGAGCGGAAAACTGTAAGACTCGATCTCGCAGAAACGATTGCATTCCTCTGAAAGTCGAGCCTCGATCAGAAGCGGAGAGCAGTACCAAAAAGAAATTGGCAGTCATTAAAATGCAGAGTCCAATGGAGCGGGCAAAGGCAGCGGTTCTGTGTAAATAATTCAAATAAAAAACATAAGAACCGAACGATACTAGGAACAAGACGAATCCCTGTAATAAACTTTTTCCAAGAAGATGATGAGAAAGAAGGGAGCCCCCTTTTTTTCTGGGGGACTGTTCCATAAGATCCGGCTGTGCCGGCAAGCGCTCTAAGACTAAAGAACAGGTTGGATCGATCAGAAGCTCTAAGAGCATGATGTGGACGGGCAGCAAAAAGAGAGAGTCAGGCAGGATCCTTAGAATCGGCATGAAGATTGCCGAAAGCGCAATGGGAATGTGAATGGTAAAGATATAGCTTACTGCTTTGCGAATGTTTTCATAGATTCTGCGGCCGTCGTGAATCGTTTCAACGATAGTAGAAAAGCGGTCATCCATTAAAATTAGATCGGCAGCTTCCCGGGAGACTTGATTTCCCTTTTTCCCCATGGAAATACCAATATCCGCATATTTTAGAGCCGGTGCATCATTTACTCCATCCCCGGTCATTGCAACGACTTCCCCATTTTTTCGAAGTGCCTCTATAATTCGCATTTTGTGGGAAGGAATCGTGCGGGCAAAGACAGAACTTGTTTTGACAACTTCTAAAAGTTGCGCTTCGTTCATTTGATCCAACATGGCTCCGGTGATAGCGTTATCCGTACTTTGAATCCCAACTTTTTTCGCGATTGCACAGGCGGTCAAAGGGCTGTCTCCGGTAATCATTAAAACACGGATTCCTGCGCTGCGGCAGTTTTCAATATCCTGCTTGATGGATTCCCGCGGGGGATCACAAAGCCCAATCAATCCAGCAAATTGGGGGCGGCATTCTGAAATCGTTTTTGGGACCGGTTCCGATTTCTCCAGAATTTGAATGGCAGCTGCAATTACCCGCAGACCGGATTTTGAAAGAGCTTCGTATTTTTTGCGGGCGGCTTCAAGAGTCGCCTGAGGAGGTTGGCAGAGCTTTAAAATCTGTTCCGGACTGCCTTTTAATGCAATTTCAATGTGACCGTTTCGCTTCCAGACGTGTCCCATGATTTTGAGATCGTCAGTAAGAGAGTATTCTGCAAGAAATTCTCCGCGGGAAGAAGAATCAACTAAAATATTTTGTTCTCTGCAGAAACGCAGCATCGCTTTTTCCATCGGATCATAAGGTGGTGTTTCACATCCTAGCCCCATGATTTCGGCAAGATAAGACTGATTGATGTTAACTGGCCAAAGTGTTGTTACCTTCATTTCATTTTTTGTGAGGGTTCCGGTTTTATCTACGCATAAAACCGAAACGGCACCCAGCGTTTCTACGCTGGAAAGTTTTCGTACCAGCGCATGCTTTTTGGCAAGCCGCCATGCGCCCATTGAAAGAAATACCGTTAGCACTACTGGGAATTCTTCCGGAATCATTGCCATCGAGAGCGTGATGCCGGAGAGCAGACTTTCTGTTAGACGCTCACGTAAAGAAAAAGCGGAAAGATTCCAAAAGGTTAAAAGAGTGACCAGAACAAAAAGGCCCATGGTAAGAATTGCACAGCTTTTGATTAGTTTGGCAGTTTGAGATTGAAGCGGCGTTGGCTTTTCCGGTGCCTGAGAAATGGCAGTACCGATTTTTCCGTATTCCGTAAAACGCCCTGTGCGTTCTACGAAAACGGCAGCGCTTCCGCGCGTTACCAGAGTTCCTGCGTAGCAGCTGTCCCGGCGAAAATAAAATTCGGAAAAATTATTTTCCGAAAAAGGAACTTTTGAAATTGCTTCTGTTTCTCCGGTAAGCGTTGATTCATCTGTCATAAAATCGGAACATTCTAGGATTCGTCCATCCGCAGGAATTTTATCTCCTTCGAAAAGCAGCATTCGGTCGCCGGGAACCAAATCACAGCTTGAAATTTTTTGCTCCTTTTTGTCCCGAATGACCGGAATTTGAGGCGCTGAAAGTTCACGCAAAGCAGAAAGCGTCCGATCGGTTTTCCATTCTTGGATACTATCGATCGTGATCATGCCGCCTACAAAGATCAACATAGTTCCGCCGTCCTGTGGCTTTCCGAGGAAAAAATACAGCGCTGCTGTTATCAGCAGCAAAAGAAACATCGGTTCTTTTAAAACTCTTAAAAATTTTCGCAAAGGACAATTTTTTTGCGAAATGGAAAGTTCATTCTTACCATAAATTTTAAGCCGCTTTTCAGCTTCCTCGGAGGAAAGTCCTCGGTACTGGGAAAAGTCATTCATAAAAAGGCCTCCGGAATTTTGGTCGTTTTAGTTAAAAAGTTTCCATCTATCTTATGCGGAAACTTTAAAAATGGTATCTTGTCCGGAGCTTTTTTATTTAATGCTAAGAAAGTCCACAGCTGTATTACAGTTGTGGACTTTCTTTGTACAAAAAAAGGTAAGAAGAAGGCTAAATTAGTGGTTGCGGTAGTAGTTGATCAGGCAGCCGGCGACAATAATTTGACGTTCGGCTTTAGTCAAAGCACCTGTGGAGACGGAAAATTTGGTAACGATGCCATCAGTTTTGACAGCATATGCCGGAAAACTGGACTTGTTTTCAAGAACAGCCTGCCGTACACCGGGAACAAAGAGATAATCACCCAGCTCGAATACCTCAGGATTCTTTACGAGGAAGGGAGTCATACCCCAGTTGATGCAGTTGGAGCGATAACGCTTGGTGGCGTAGGCTTTAGCAAAGTTAGCAAATGCACCCATCACTCTCTGACAGGAGGCAGCTTGTTCACGTGCAGAGCCATCGCCGGGCATATTGGCAAAGATTGTGGAGCCAATATCGGTGTTCTCCGGGTCGTTTTTGATACCGGCTGCAGTTAGAGCAGCGTAAACTGCTTTTACCTCATCTGAAAGACCTTTGCCTGATTCACGGTCACGTTCCTGCTGACGCATTATCTTACTGCGGGAGACATACTGAGGATCGCGGCGAGATAATGCAAATTCGGAAAGACGCTCAGGATTGGAGCGGTAGGAAGAAGTTTCGCCTGAGGGAATCAACTCGTCAGTAGTGGTAACAGGGTCAGTGATGTAAGAACAGACTTTTACAAGCAAATCGTCAGTCAGAGAAGGCTGTGGAGGCCAATCCTTAATGTTGGGGCCGAATTTTAATTCAGTCTTGGGTTCGGGCTTTGTCCAGCCGTTGTAAACCCTCTTTTCATAGATACTGCCATCAAATTTGTACTCAGGATTGGTATACTCAACCTCGATATCGGTTGCGGCGGTCAGCTTGCCGCCGTTTGCCGCAGTGGCTGCAATAGAGCGTGCGTCCATAAGAGCAACAGCCGCCATCTGACCTTCGCCAGGCTTGGAGCCTTCGCGGTTTGGAAAGTTTCGTGTGGTGTGGCGGATAGAGAATTCACCATTTGCAGGGGTGTCACCTGCACCGAAACAGGGGCCGCAGAAACATTCGCGCATGATGGCGCCGGCAGAGACAAGATCGGCAGCTCTGCCATTCTTTATAAGTTCAGCCAAAGCAGGCATGGAGCCGGGGTAGATACTTAGTGTGAAAGCACCGTTTCCGCAGCTTTTGCCTCTGAGAATGTCGGCGGCAGCGCAGATATTATCAAAGGTACCGCCTGCACAGCCTGCAATCTCGCCCTGCTCTACCCATATAGCACCGTCATGGAATTTGCTGACGATGTCCATTTTTGCCCCCTTTATCTGCTTGTTGGCATTTTCCTGGACAAGATGCAGAATGTCAGCGGCATTTTCCTGCAGTTCACGAATGGTGTAGGTGTTGGAGGGGTGCATGGGCATTGCAATTGTACATTCCACTGTGGAAAGGTCAATGTAAACACAGCCATCATAATAGGCAACGTCAGCGGGCTTGATTTCTTTATAGGCTTCAGGACGTCCATGAATGGTAAAGTATTTCTTCGTCGTTTCGTCAGTGACCCAGATGGAGGACCAGCAGGTGGTCTCGGTGGTCATAACGTCAATAGCGTTGCGGTACTCGATTGGAAGATTTTTAATACCAGGGCCTACAAATTCCATGACCTTGTTCTTTACATATCCGTTTTTGTAAACAGCGCCGCAGATCGAGAGCGCGACATCATGGGGACCGACACCGGGTTTGGGGGCACCGGTCAGATAGATCGCGACGACACCAGGACGGGCAAAGTCATAGGTTTTTCCGACAAGCTGTTTTGCAAGCTCGCCGCCGCCCTCGCCGATAGCCAGAGTGCCAAGGGCGCCATAACGGGTATGAGAGTCGGAGCCGAGAATCATACGTCCGCAGCCTGCCATGGTTTCGCGGTTGTAGGAGTGGATGTTTGCCATGTTGGTTGGAACATAGATACCGCCGTACTTATGGGCAGCAGAAAGGGCAAACTTGTGGTCGTCCTCGTTGATCGTGCCGCCGACAGCGCAGAGAGAGTTGTGGCAGTTTGTCAGAACATAGGGCAATGGAAACTCAGTCATGCCGGAGGCACGAGCAGTCTGAATAATCCCGACATAGGTGATATCGTGTGATGTCATGGAATCGAACTTCAGCTGAAGATTATCCATATGATCAGTGGTATTGTGAGCTTTGAGTATGCCATAGGCCATGGTGCCTTTGGCGGCTTCTTCCTTAGAGACGGTCTTGCCGACAAGGCTGGGAAGTGCCGCGCTGTCGGTAATAATGGTTTCGCCATTTACGAGGTAAATACTGGATTTATATAATTTAACCATTGCTTTTTTACTCCTGTAAAATAGTTTTTATTTTCTGCGTGAAAACAAATTCGGACAGAAAACAAAGGATCACATGACCATAGAAACAATCAGGTTATAGACTGCACTGATGCCAACGCTGACGGGAACAGCTACGAACAGCAGACGGTTGAAGAGAGCGTTGCGTTCTTCTTCGTTGCCGCAGGAGCCAAGAATCAGGCTGCCGCCGGAGGAGAAGGGGCTAATAGCAGAGCTCTGCGCACCGAGAACAGTGCAGGTAAAGAGAGCTGCGGGGTTCAAACCGGTAGCGGCTGCAAGAGCGGGGATGAGCGGGAACAAAGCTGGGCAGACAACACCAGTCGTGGAACTGAAGAAACTCATAATTGCCGCGACGATGGCCAATGCCATAGGAATGAGCCACGTAGGAACGTTGCTGCCGATCCAGTTGGAGAGCATGGTAATGGTACCTGCCTTAACTGCGACGGCGATCAGCATACCGGCACCGGCAATCATAAGAATCGTATTCCAGGGAATCTTTGCAATGATTTCCTTCTGAGGAGCAAGTTTCATCAGAAGAGCGATGACCGCAAAGACAATTGCAACAAGGCCGACATCTATCTTGCCTGCGATGACAGAGAAAATCTTGACGCCGGGGGCGAGAAGCTTGAGAATGGGGAAGATCAGGACGACTGCCATCATGATAAGAATGAGGGTCAGGGTTTTTCGCTGAACCTTATTGTAGGCTTCAGGTTTTTCGAAGGTAATGCCTTTGCCGATGTTGCGGTTGGACTTAAAGGCAAAACGAAAAACGGTGATGATGATAAGGCTGGAGATGATTGCGAGACCAAACATGGTCAGAGTAGCGGTAAAGTCATCAATGGGGGTAAGATCAGGGGCGCCTTGATAAGCAGTACCCATCAAGCCGCGGAATATAACACCGAGGGCAGCGGTCGGAAAATCGCCGCCGGCGAGAGCGCCGCAGTTGATTGCGACAGCACCGGTAAGCTTGTCCATGTTTGCTTCTTCACAGATCATAAGAGTGATAGGAGCGAGGAAGGCAAGAACGGTAAAGTAGGCAGCGCCCATAACGGAAAGAATAACTGCGACAGCGAACAGTGCATAGGGTAGAATGCCTGGAAACTTACGGCATGCGTAAAGTAAGCTGCGGGAGATCTTTTCGAGAGTGCCGTTGGCAGCAGCCACATTATAGAAGAGAGAAACTGCCAAAATAACAAACATCGTGCTGGTAGGCCAGTAGGCAATTAGATCCTTGGGCTTGAGACCTATCCAAAAGCAGCCGATGAGGTATGCAAAGACAAAGCAGAAGAAGCCGGTGTTGATGTTGGTCTTATAGCCAAGGTATACAGCTAAAGCAATGGCTAAGACGATTACTAAGCTCAGCATTTTTGATTCCTCCAGATTATTTTTCTATCCCCAGCAGATTGCAGGGAGTATCATGAGTCATATAACGGACTTGTTCTTCTGGAATACCGTGGTCATAGAGATACTGCATATATTCGTGCATTGCAATTTCCCAGTGAGGGTTTTCGGTCTGACCGCCGTCGGTGTCTGCCATTACGTTTTTGTACCCGACGGTTTTGATAAGTTCAAGGTTGTTTGGGTAGGTTGCTGCGATATTTGCCGCCACCCATGTTCTGTGCATAGCAGCGCTCAAGGATTACATCATAGTCCTTGACAAGCCGAACCTGATCTTCAATGCTCATGCCGACAACCCACCATTCTGGATGGGTGATCACAATTTTCTTGACGCCGGCATTGCGCGCGGCCTCCACAACTACAAAAGCCTCTTCGGGGGAGATATGGGCTGTACCCAGTACGGCATCATACTCGTTAATGAGTTTAAAGACATCCAGCATTTCGGGAACGACCTTGCCGTTCACAACGGTGTCTACACAGTCATCGGTAGGTTTGCCCATTTTGGAGAGGTGATTCCGGGCGGATTGGGTAGGCAGCCACACTACCTTTGCACCCAACTTAAGAGAATTTTCCACTGCAACGGGGTTGATGCCGCCGACGCAGCGGTTGAGAGTGATAGCACCGAACATGGTAAAATCATTTTCTCCATGAACGATTTTGTTGTAGTGATTCACCAGCGCAGCACGGCAGGAGGTGTCACCAAGATGTGTTTTGATGACGATGGCGCGTGCACCGACTTTTACAGCGGCATCACATAATTCAAAGTCATCATAGGCCCGCACTCGCAGGTCGGGATTCGTATGGACGTGCATATCAATCACGCCCTTCATTGACAGTTCCAACATTTTTCTCCTTTCTCACAATCAGACTGATATTTGAAAAAACGATATATTATTTAAAAGCATCAAATATCAATTGGCTTTTTACATAAAAATAGTCTTGAAACCTTGATAATTTTATTATATACTGGAGAAAAAGATTGTCAATTAAGATTTCGGCATAGCACCAATCGGAAAAACCGATATTGCATGTAAGGCCTCACAAATAAAAGTACTTGCTTTTGTGCAACAATTAAAAAAAGGGGAAAATGAGCATGGAATTGAAAGAATTGGAGTATATTGTAACCATTGCAGAGGAAGGCGGCATCAGTAAGGCGGCACAAAAGCTGTATCTTGCACAGTCAAGCTTGAGCCAATTTCTGGCTCGCTATGAGGCAGAGTTGGACACGAAGCTTTTTGTTCGCACAGGTTCCGGCGTGCGCCCTACGATAGAGGGAGAAATCTTTATTCGCAATGCGCGGCAGATGCTCCAGCAGTACCGCCGTGTCAAAGAGGAGCTTCGGGAGGCGGAATTGCCGAAAGGAGGTCAGCTCATTTTTGGGATAAGCAGTTTCCGTGGAGCGGCACTGATTCCCCCGGTGCTGCAGCGGTTTCGTGCAGAATATCCAACCGTAAATGTGATTATCTCAGAACACGACAGCATTGTTCTGCAGAAAAAGGTTGCAGCAGGCGAGCTTGATATGGCACTAGTTGCGTTCCCGGCTAATCAGTGTCCCCGCAAAAATTCAACTGTTTTACAGGATGAGGTGTGTCTTGTTGCCAATCGAGCGCACCCCGTTATGGAGTTTGCCCATTACGGCCAACGCAGCCGTCCATGGATTGATTTGAGAGATACTGCCAATTTTGAATATTTGCTGTCCAAACGCAGTAATGTATTGGGAACAGTGGCTCAGCAACAATTTAAAGAATATGGGATTAATCCTCCTGTCATCAATGAAAATTTGACAGCAGCCTTTGCACAGTCCATGGCAGCTCATGGGCTGGGATTGGCTTTCACCTATGGCTCGTGTGCAGTACCAAGCGCAGATGTAGAATATTTTAGTTTGGGGAAAGAACGCTACTTTGTGGATCTTGCTCTGATGTTCCCTCCGGACGGTTACCGTAGTCGCTCCAATCGGGCTCTTGAGGAAATGATTCGTGAATTCTTCAACAACGAAGATAATAACGGAGAGACATAAAAACACCTGACCGTTTTCAGAACGATCAGGCGTTTTTCTTGTATTATTTAAATGAAGAACTTATTTAAGGGTTGCGCATACTGCGCATTCAACGGATCTCTTTAATTTTAGTACGCAGTTTCAGCAATCAGTTGACTTCCTGTCGGTGGAAAATTAAGAGCCCGCCGAAGCAGAATACGACTAAGTGAATCGCAGCAACCCATACAATGTTGATCAGTTGTTCTGGGGCAGTCGTTATAATGCTGTTTGTCTGCATAAAGAGGGTCAGTTCTTCGAACTTTAAGAAAATCGGATTTGCATAGTTCAAAAGTCGGAAGAGCAGCACTGGAAAGACCAAAATTCCAAAATATGAAATGCTGAACAGTGCGTTTTTCTTGACAATGAAAGCCAAAGCAGTTGACAAAAAGCAGGCGGCAATATAGCACAAAAAAGCAGTTCCAAGATAGGGCATCAGATCAGAAAATGTCTGAGAAAAGCTGCCGTCAGAGTGCATCAGCAGAAAATCGCTAGCCATATATACTCCAATCGTGATAATCCCGGTGATAAGACCAATGACAAGGGTACTGATTTGTTTTGCAAAATAGACCTTAGTCCGAGAGATTCCGGCAGCAATCGTATTTTTTAGAGAATGCTCTTTATTTTCTTCTGCAGTTGTCATGTCGGAAAAAAGACAAATCAAAAACAGAGGATAAACAAGGAGTTCCAAAATTAGTTGTAGTGCCTTCTCAACGGAACAGTCCGATTGAGCAACAATCACATTGACAAGAACGGCCAAACCGGCGAGGCAGATGATGATTACATAAAGATAGGCTCGATGAAATGACTTATAAAGATCAGCTTTGATCAGATTAAACATGCTGCATTCCTCCCACAAGATTGATAAAGTATTCCTCCAAATTAAGTCCGGTTCGCTCTACACCGGAGACCATAACATCGTTTTCAACCAGTTCTTTTACAACAATCTCTGGGGTATCAAGGAAAGCGTCCAAATGAATTTCCCGCTCATTTTCAATCTGAAATTCATTGCATGAAAGATTTTGTTCCAAAATTTTGGCAGCACGTTCCGTATTGTCTACCGTCAGCTTTAGATTCATTTTGCATTTCTCTTTCAAATCAGCGGCGCTGATGTGTTCAATCAGTTTTCCGTCATTCATAAAACCAAAAGTAGTCGCAATCTGAGAAAGCTCACCAAGAATATGACTGGAAATCAAAACGGTTGTGCCTTTTTCGTGGTTGAGCGAAAGAATCATTTCACGAAATTCTGCAATTCCCATAGGGTCAAGACCATTGATTGGTTCGTCCAAAATGAGCAGTTCCGGATCATCTAAAACGGCAAGAGCAAGGCCAAGACGCTGTTTCATGCCAAGCGAGAAATTTTTGAATTTTTTAGTTCCGGTTCCCGAAAGACCGACAAATTTTAGCGCTTTTTGAACGCGGCTTTTGTCTTTGATTCCTCTTTGTAAACGATAATATTCCAAATTATCATTCGCAGAAAGGTAAGGCAAAAATCCGGGAGATTCGATCATACAGCCGGTTTTCGCGCGGGCCTTTTGAAATCCGCTTTCGGTGGTTTCTCCCAAAAGCCGCAGGGAACCACCGCTCGGGTTGGAAAGTCCGCTGATCATTTTGAGCAGGGTCGTTTTTCCAGCTCCGTTTTTACCGATCAAACCATAAATTTCACCGCGGCAAAGTTCAAGATCCAAATCGGAAACTGCTTGAAAATTACCGAATTTTTTTGAAATTTTGTTTGTGCTAAGAATATTTTCAGACAAAATCCTCATCTCCATAATGTATTATTGTATTAAGACTCTAATACAATAATACAACACTTTTACGGTTTGTCAAGATAAAAATAAAAATTTTTTTAAATAAATGGGACGATTCCTTTTTTGCTAAGAGAAAAGGAATCGTCCCATTTATCATTTATTGATTCGTTTTTTGTAAGTGATTTTAAAAAAGTTCCATAGAGGAATTAAATATAAATAAAAGGCAAATAAAAGGCTGATCTGAGGTGCGCCTATTGCTGCCAGTGGAACACCACCTGCAATGGACCAAGGGATAAGGGGGGCCAAAACGACCACGGTGTTTTCCAGATTGATTGCCATTTCTTCATGGTCAGAAATCATTTCGTTGCAGAGCTGATGGGTTAGCATAATAGAAAGCGTCTGGTTGCAGGCAATCATTGAAGTTCCGATGGAAGTGCAGAGGAGGCTGCCATAAGGAGAAATCTTTTGACCCAGTCTTCCGATTTTTTCTTTTAAATTAATAAGAAGGCCGGTGCCATTAAAAATTCCGGCATAACAAGAGGAAAGACAAACAATTGCGGTGACATTCACCATCGAAAGGATGCCGCCCCCGTCAATTAGTTTTGCAAGGACAGGATCTTGTGCATGATAGCCGAAAACCAGCAGGTGAAATAACGCAGAGGGTTCTAGGCCTTGTACCCCAAAAGCAATTCCGACGGCAGAAAGGATGCTTAGCGACATCGTGATTTTGACGGGAATTTTAAAGCAAGATAGCACTAAAATTAAGATTGCAGGAATTAAGGTTAAAATGGAAAGATTAAAGTTCGTTTCGAAGATTTCTTTTATTCCAATCGAATTAGCTTCTGAATTCTTAGTAAATCCTAAAGCAATATATAATATGCAAGTAATGGAAAAGGGAACAAGAGAGGTAAAAAACATTTTACGGATGTTTGTAAAAAGGTTCGTTTTTGTCAGTTCACTGACTAAAAGTGCACTGGTAGACATCGGAGAACAGCGATCCCCGAAATAGACCCCAGAGAGAATCGCCCCTCCGAGAAAGGCGGGATCTAAGCCCATCGCGTTTCCGATTGCCATCGTGATTACTCCCATGGTGGCTGCCGATCCGAAGGCAGTTCCCGTTAAAAAGGAAACCAGACAATTTAAAAGAAATGTGATTACAAGGAAGAAAGAAGGAAGCATTAGTCCGAAAGAATCACAAATGATGGCAGGAATCGTCCCTGCTGCACGCCATAAGGCGGTAATCATTCCGATTAATAGGAAGACGATCAAAATATTTTTAACAGTTTTAATTCCTGTAAGGGACATTCTTAACAGTTCCTGTGGTTTTTTCCCTTTTCGCAGTCCATAAAAACAAAATAAAAAGTATCCGAAGACCAGCGCATATAAAATCGGAAAATTAAAAAGGACACAGCAAAATAAAGCAGCCGCAAAAAGCAGTAAAGTAACAGTTTCCATCAGAAAGCCTCTTTTCAATTCCAGTATAAAATTTATAAAAACCATTGTCAAACTGTTATTTAACGTATAAAATACAGTTAAAACACTGTAATAGGAGAAAAAATGAACTTTTTAAATATACACTATTTTTTAATGGTCGCGCAGGAACACAGCTTTACCAGAGCCGCAGAGCGCCTTTATATTACACAGCAGACTTTAAGCGCCCAGATTGCCTCGATTGAACAGGAATTGGGATGTAAGCTGTTTCAAAGAAAAATTCCGCTGGAACTGACTTATGAAGGGCGGATATTTTTTAATTATGCAGAAGAGTTTTCGGGAAGATATGAAGAAATGCAGCAAGAATTTGGAGAGATTTCCGGCAATCAGAAAGGCTGTCTCCGTATTGGGATTGCCTATACGAGGGAACATGCGCTGATGCCGAAAATTCTCAAAGAATATCAAGAGAAATATCCTAACATTGAGATTCAATTGGTGGAGGATCTGAATGATATTTTACAGCGGAAGCTTTTAAAAGGAGAAATCGATTTAGCGATTGCAGGGTTTCTGACTCCTTTAAATGAAGTTCAGATGCGTGATTTTTATAAAGAAGAAGTGGTACTTTTGGTGGGAAAAGAGCTATTGTCTCAACTTTATGGAGATCGTGTAAAACAGGTGGCTCAAAAAATCCGGGAGGAAAAAAAGGTTACTCCATTGGAAAAATGTCCGTTTTTAATGAATGGGCAAAAAGATATTGCCGGAAGAATTGGTCGGCATTTGATTGCACAGGCTGGCTTTATTCCGGATATCAGAGTGGAGGGGGGCAATATTGAAACGCTTCTGGAACTCTGTGCAAAAAATATGGGCGCTTGTTTTTCTCCCAAAATTTTGGCACAGGCAGTTCTTTCTGAAAAGCAGCTTTCAAAAATGGAAGTTTTTCATTTTCCAGAAGACACATGGTATTGGATTCGCTTTGCTTGGCTGAAACAATCCTATGCACAAACTTTAATTACTCATTTTATTGAAATTACAGAAAAATTATGTTTTGAAAAATAAAAATCGGTGCATAGAAACTTTCTATGCACCGATTTTTATGCTCTTTAAGATTTTATTGATTGAATGATCATCGGGTCAGCGACTATAACTTTTATTTCTGTAAAACACTTTTAAAAAAAGCAGAGAATTTGTTCGGTTAAAAAAACCGCAGCGCAGCTGCAAGCGGCTACCATGACGAGACTTTTTCCGCAGAGAGATATAATTATGGCGACCAAAAAGCCAATCAGACCGCTGATAAGAGAATTTGTAGAGTAAAGAATCGACGGAAACGTCATGGCAGTCAGACAGGCACAGGGGACATAAGTTAGAAAAGACCGCAAAAACCAATTTTTGATCTTCTTTTGAAAAAGCGTTAAAGGCAGCATGCGAATCAGATAAGTTGTCAGGGCCATTGCAAAAACACTGATATAAATGTTCACGCCAAGGCCTCCTGAATGTTTTCTTCATCGTCTATCGGGAATAAAAGCGCGCCAATCGCTGCTGAAATTACTGTGCAGAAAATGACCGAGAGGCTGGAAGAAATTCCGTTCAGTACCGGAATCCAGTAAAAGAGGCAGCTGAGAACAAGAGAAATCAGCGTGACGGCTAAAATGGATCTTTGTGCGCGTGCCTGCGGAATTACAATAGCAATGAACATTCCATAAAGAGCAATGCCAAGAGCAGTACGAATCATCAGCGGCAATGCGGAACTTGCCAAGGCACCCGCGAGCGTTCCACCGGTCCAGCCTATCATTGGAGTCAGGCCGAGGCCCAGCAAATAGGGAACCGTCAGAGGCTTTTGGCGCGCCATCGCCAGAGCAAAAATTTCATCGGTGTTAAAAAATGCGATGATAAGTCTTGGCAGCGTACCGATGCGGCTGCCCATTTTTTGCCCAAGAGAAAGGCTCATCAGGGCATAACGGCTGTTGATGACTAACTGTGTCAAAATCAGTTCCCAAAGAGAAGCTCCCGCTGTGATTGCAGTTAAACCTGCAAATTGACCGGCGCTCGTCAGATTGGAAAAAGAAATCACCGCAGCATCCCATGCACTGATTCCGTGAGACGCTGCCAGAGCGCCAAATCCAAAGCTGACTGAAAAGTATCCGATTCCAACAGGTATCCCGTCCCAGACTCCAATTTTATATTCCATACCATTCATATTCCCAAATAACTTCTTTCCCTTTTATTTTCCTCAAAAAATAGTATACCTGTTTCTTTACAATCAGTAAAACAAATTGTTATAATTGATTCATTAGAAAAACTAATGGGGTAGGCGAAAATATGACTAGATATGAAGTCTTTTTACAGGTGGTCGAGACCGGGAGCTTTACAAAAGCGGCCCATCAGCTCGGTTATACCCAGTCCGCAGTCAGCCAAAACGTAAAGGCTTTAGAAGAAGAGCTTTCCACAGCGCTTTTGCAGCGGACAAAAAATCGGGTAGAGCTGACGGCGGATGGAAAAGAATATCTGCCTTATCTGCAGGCACTTTGCGCGGCGCATCGGCGCCTGGAGGGAAAGGTGCTGGAAATGCATGGCCTTCAAAATGCGGTAATTCGGATCGGAACATTCACCAGTGTGAGCCGCAGTTTTTTACCGCGTGCAATGAAAGAATTTCGAAAACTTTATCCAATGGTGCAGTTTGTATTGGACCAAGGAGAATATACAACAATCGCCCAATGGATCAAAGAAGGGCGTGTGGATTTTGGCTTTCTCAACCCGGATGCAGTCAGCGGCCTGGAGACTATCCCTCTTTGTGAAGATGAGATGATGGCGGTACTGCCCAAAAATCATCCTTTGGCTTTCGGCCGCCATGTTGAAGTGAAAGAGCTTGCGCAGGAGCCGTTTATCCTTTTGGGAGAAGGGGAATACAGTGTGCCGCTCAATGTTTTTCGAAGCCTTTCGCTGACTCCGAATATCCGTTATCGCGTAATTGATGATGATACGATTATTGCAATGGTAGAGCAAGGGCTTGGTGTTTCCGCATTGTATCAGTTGGTGCTGAGGAAAATCGATCATAAAAATGTTGTGATTCGTCCCATCAGACCAGTGATGAAACGAACAATTTCCCTTGCGTTTCGAGATAGAAAGACGCTGCCTATGGGAGCACGTTATTTCGTGAATTTTTTACTGCAAAATTTAGAGCAGCATCAGATAGAAGAGACTTTATAAAATCAAATTTACGAGAGACACGGTTGGAGGTGATATTTTTCCATCCAGTCTTCAATCTGCAGAATATAGGCCATCATTTGAGGAGCTGCCATCAGCTGTCCAAACCATGGTTTTCCGTAATCTTTTGGAGAGGATAAAAAGCGTTCTGCTTTTTGAGGGTCAAGAAAAGCATTCGCCGGTGCGCTGGTATTTTTGAGCAGTGCCGAAAACCGCTCGGCTAAAAGCTTTTCGTAATTTGGACTGTACGTCTTTGGATAGGGACTCTTTTTGCGATGAAGAATTTCGTCCGGCAAAAGATCTTTACAGGCATCCCGCAAAAGTGCTTTTTCTACTCCATTCTGATATTTCATGCTCCACGGCACATTGTAAAGATATTCGATAATGCGGTGGTCTGCAAATGG
>ENA-UOOK01004447-UOOK01004447.1-fermentation-metagenome-genome-assembly--contig:-NODE-4447-length-15041-cov-11.063059_pt1 | contig 15041 bp, 9 predicted proteins | sample MGYA00245777_ERZ724023 | MGnify/ENA primary metagenome ERZ724023 (study PRJEB28704, sample SAMN03018312) | fermentation metagenome | biome: anthropogenic terrestrial biome; feature: soil; material...
AGCGTTGCCGTGTGGATGTAAAATATTATATAACCCCCCAGGGGGTCATAGTCATAGTGAAGGGAGTCGTGTATGTTGAATGTGAAAAAATCATCGCAACGTCTAAATATATTGCAAAGATAAAGGAATAATTTAAGAAAATGATAAAAATGCTGAAAAAATGGAGGTTAAACAATAAAAATAAAACAAACACCCCAAGCTGCTGCGGATAGCTGAATGGGGTGTTGAAAAACAAGAATAAGTTTATTTAGATTAAGTTAAAAAAGAAAGATTAATAAACAGATTCCATTTGAATAGGACATTTTTTAAAGGTGTTGTTTTATTTTTGTAAATTTTCTTGTATAAAACAGAAAGGTCGAAAACACGAGGGCTGTGACAGCGAATCCTGTAGCGTATGAGACAGGTTTTGAAAGGGCAAGCCCTTCGGGGGCAAGCATGATGTATGTTGTCACCACGGCTGTCATGAACAGGGCCGGGAGCAGGGTTATCCAATACGGTTTTCTTTTCCGGAAGAGGTATACGGTGATGGTCCAGAGAACAACCGTGGCTAACGTCTGGTTAGACCAGGCAAAATATCGCCAGACCACGTCGAAGTTTATTTTAGTAAGCAAGAAGCCCACTGCGAAGAGAGGAATCGTAATTATCAGCCTGTTCCTTATCGGTTTTTGATTGAACCTCAGCAGGTCGCCAACGGTGAGTCTTGCGCTCCTGAAAGCGGTGTCCCCGGAAGTGATCGGCGCCGCCACGACTCCCAGTATGGCCAGTACCGCCCCGACTTTTCCCAGCAGGGAGTTGGAGATTTCATTCACCACCCAGGCGGCGTTCCCCTTTTGCGCCACCATCACCTCGCCCAGCTCCCGGATGCCGCCGAAGAAGCTCATGCTGATCGCCGCCCAGATAAGGGCCACGACCCCCTCGATGACCATCGCCCCGTAAAATACTTTCCGTCCCTCCTTCTCGTTTTTCATGCAGCGGGCCATCAGGGGCGATTGCGTGGCATGGAAACCGGATATGGCGCCGCAGGCTATGGTGATGAACAGCATGGGGAAAATGGGGAATTTCTCCTTGTCGTAATGAAAGTTCTGCCAGTTCCCGGAGGTCAGCTCCGGGATGGCATAGCCTTTGATTATCAGGGCGATCATCAGGCTTACAGCCATGAACAGCAGGGCAAATCCGAAAACCGGATAGATTTTTCCGATAATCTTGTCGATGGGCAACAGGGTCGCCAGGATATAATAGATGAAGATGGCCCAAACCCAGAACCTGAAATCGAGGGTGGCGGGTGTCAGGCTGGCGAGGATACCGGCGGGGCCCGAAATAAAAACGACTCCCACAAGCACCAGCAGCACTATCGTGAACACCCTCATCAGCTGCCTTGCCGCATTCCCCAGATAGATGCCGATGACTTCGGTTATGCTCAGCCCGTTGTGCCTCACCGAGAGCATGCCCGAGAAATAGTCGTGCACCGCCCCCGCAAACACGGTTCCAAGAACGATCCACACGAACGCGACGGGCCCCCACAACGCTCCGGCAATGGCACCGAAGATGGGACCCAGACCGGCAATATTCAGGAACTGAATAAGGAGAACGCGCCACCAGGGCATCGGAACGAAGTCGACCCCGTCACTCATGGATATGGCCGGGGTAGGCCTCCCGGAGTCGGCTTCCATCAGCCGTTCCAGGTATCTGGAATAAAAAATGTAACCGGCTAAAAGGATGGCCAGGGACAAAATAAATGTAATCATCTGGTGCTCTTTAAAAAGTTTTTAGTAAGATTGGCGGTGTAGGGATCCGAATGTTTTGACAGTTGAACCAGTCGAGATTCTATCTCGTTGTTATTCAGGATATTTTTGTTGGTGACTATCTGTTTAGAAATAATTTTAAAAATTTGATTCAGCCCTCCTGCGCTTATTTTTCCAGTTGCGTATTTATCGATTAAAAGAATAATTGCATCAGTGGATATATTGTCTATCAACTGTAATTTATAAATTATTTCGTATTTTGTTTCCGGCAAAGAATGATCCATTAACTCAATAAACCTAAGTTGATTCTCTGAATTACTCAGATACTGAGGAGTTACTACAGATAGTGCTTTTTCAGAAATATTCTTGTTTTGAGAAGCAATCAGGGGAAGTAACTGGGAGTTAAATTCGAAGAAAAAAGAACTGTTTTGCCTAATCATCTCAAGAGCAAACAGTTTTTGATTTTCACTTCCGTTCAGTAATTTGTTCAGATAATTAGAATCAATCCTCCCTTTCAGTATATCATCTATGTCCACTTTTGTTTCACCATACACCGTATGCCACAATGTGTAACATGTGAACACGGCATCCTTGATCACATATTCTTTCAAGGATGGCAATGTAGCACTTGAGTAGCCGTCCACTTCAAATAGATCCTTTTCAGGTATATCATCGATGTTGGGCTGAGGCCCATCTTCAATGACGAGATCCTCGTATTGAAGTTCTTTTAAAATTGAAACCGTATCCCCCAGAATTTCGTCCAACCGGATATAATCCTGTGGTTCGAAAGGAGTGTGGTCAGATTTTGTCAACGGTTCTTTTTCATCCAGTTGTATGCCTAAATAATTCCCGACACCGTCCCAAAATATCCACAATTTGACCATCCGGCATATTCCTGTTATACAGATATCTTTGTAAAAATAGCGGCCAAACCAGATGGTAAGTCCGTTTTCATCCTGCAATTCTACGATTTTATTGTCAGACAGACTATCGCTGGAATTTTTTATAACGTGGGAAACAGCTATTCCCTTCATATTGAGAAAATCTTCCGAAGGGAAAGCTGTTTTAAAGGAATCACCGGGAGAATAATTGTATCCGCCCGAGAATAGAGAAGAAAAAAAAATGAGTATCGCTAATTTAGTCTTTGTCATAAGGTGGAATCTGAAGATTTATTTTTTTTGGCCCTAAGGTTCCTCCTAAATTATAATTCTGTATATTCTCGATGTTGTATTTGCTCGCTCCTTTTGTCATGAGCCGTTGTAATTCATCCAGGTGTTCCTGATAAACACCGCGTGGTGTTGTTTTATTTTTTGCAGCGACCGAGGCAGCCATTCCCACCACTTCGCCCATCATACCGGTTGTACGCATAACCCTCACGGTACCTAGCGCCACGTGTGTAACGCTGATGTTTCTTCCTGCCATAAAAAGGTTATCTACGTTTCGGGAATAAAAACAACGGTAAGGTATGGGATAAGGATGTATGGTTTTGTGAACCGCAATCGATTTAAACTCAGCCCCGGGAAAATGCTTTGTATTTTTTGGATCGGGGTAATGGAGATCAATCGTCCAGCTTGTTGGTGCAGAGGCGTCAGGATAGATTACGAAATCGGTAATGTCCTGTTCTGTCAACACCATATCGCCAATTAGCCTGCGTGATTCCCTTTTTCCTGCAATATACGCTACCCAATCCAGGTACCTATTTTTGTACTCTTCTTTAAAGGAGCTTTTGTTCTTCAGATAGGACCAGTTCGAGTATACTACCAGCATGCCGTAGTCTCTTATCCTCTCGAAATCGGAAATCTGGTCAAAGTTCATGCCCGTCTCCCAGGTCCATTCACCCATGGTTACTTTTTGAGCGTTTGTTTCATTAAAGTCCATCCCGTAGTCAAACTCCGGAAAATCGGAGCTTTTGTCTCCTTCTTTTGAGTACCACTGGACAGATGAGCCCATGGTCATTTTATCCGCTTCCTCGGGTGCGGTCGGTTCATTAAACTCTGCTTTACTTTCCCTTCCCATGGCAAAATCGGCACCTGCCAAATAACCGATCGTCCCGTCTCCGGTACAATCGGCGAAAAGGGGTGCGGAAAAGCTTAATTCTTCGGCTGTTTCAATATGCCTGGCAAATACTGTCCGAATAGTTGTTCCTTCTTTTTCAACTTTAAATGCCCTGAAATTAAGGAACAAGCTAATGTTATTCTCTGCGTTGACCATCTCCAGTTTTTTCTCATCTTCGTAGTAATCTCCCGGCTGGGCGTTACCTCCCCTGAGAGGGGCAATTTCATTGACCACATCTCCCAGATTCGGGTAGGGATCGAGGTTGATCCTGCCCCCAAGGTGTACCCTGACTTCTGAACTGTTGTTCCCTCCCAAAACCGGCCGATCCTGGATGAGGGCAACCTTAAGGCCCTGCCGGGCAGCGGTGAGCGCAGCGGCAGTGCCGGCTACTCCTCCTCCGACAACCACAAGATCGAATTTTCCGGCATTGGGTACAACTTCCGGTAACCCCAGTTTCTCTTTTCTAAAGGCTGTTAACGCTTCCCGTTCATTAGGAGGTAAAACGTTGTCCATAGTAAAGTATACAGCATCGCAACGGCCGTTAAAACCCGTCAGATCACGCAATCCAATGGTAACTGTCCCGGAGCTTGTCTTTACTTTACCGACCTCCTGCCACTCCCAGGCAGTGCTTTTCGTGCCTAAAATTTTGTTGTTTAAGACCCTTCCGTTTACCGTCAATTGAAACTTGCCGGGGCCTTCTTTAGTGGTCCAAGGAGATGTCCAGTTGTACGTTCTGACAAATACGGTATATTCTCCGGTCTTGGCGAAGTTCACCGTTGTGGTTGCGTCACTCACGGGAGTACCCAGGCCATGTGCCATCAGGTAGGATGATCCCATCAGGTCCATGAATTGTTGATCTACCACCCATCCTCCCTTGTTTTGAAAACTCTCCGCTTCAATGAAAATCGAACCAGAATCTCCGGCATAGATAGACAAGGTAATAATACAGGCAAAAAAGACAGAGATGATTTTTATCATTTTTCGAATTGATGTTTAGTCGACCAGTCTATCGTCATGATTATAACGTATTTATTCTTTTATTTGGCACTTCCCGGCACAGGGACAGTAAAGCCTTTCATGTCCATCTTGCCGATGTTCAGGTCTGCCGGGGTATAATCCAGGGGAGCTGTTGTCATTTTATAATGTCCGCCCAGACTTTTCGTAGTGGACTCAAATATGTAGTGTATCTATTGATAGGTTGCTTCTTGTATAGTATTTGCCAAAGTTTGTGAAAATTATTGTGCCATACCTACAATACAAGTCCCCATAACTAAAAAAAATAATCCTCCTGCCATAACATATATTATTTTTTTATGAGCGTTTTGCCATTCTTTAGTCAGTATCCCCAATAAATTCGCACAAATTATTCCAACAGAATTAAAAATCGCCCATCCGATAGATAATCCTAGTTCTCCCATATTTCCCACAGCTATACCATAGCTTGCAATTGTGACAGTCCATAGGAGCCCCATTATAATAGCATACAGATGATAATTCTTTGCTTCAGTAATCTTATATAACTCCCATGTCTTATTCCTTGTTAAGAGTATTGTGGTATACACAATGGTAATAACAAAACCTCCAAACAATGCAACCATCCAAATTGCATTTGTAGCCATGGTCGTACTGATTCCCATTTCTTTCGCAACTATCACTATATCTCTTCCCAGCATAAATGCAATCTGTAGCATAGGGCTCATCAACCCAGCCACAATGCATAAAACAATACCTTTAAATGCGACTTTTCTTGATTTTTTCGTAAGCTTACTTATATTTTCATCCTTACTTATTTGTTTCTCTCTGAGAAAAGCCGCATGGCCGTTTATTATGACCCCTATAATGATTATTAGAATCCCGAAAAGGACAATCATAGCATTGCGTTGATCAGAATCAGAATTCAACATCCCTTGAAATAGAGGTAAAAGAGAACCAATAGCAATTGTCAAACCAATATTGAGTGAGAAAGCCATACCAATTCCTATATAACGAATACCAAGACCAAAACATATGGAACCGATCCCCCATAAGAAACCAAATATGAATATTAAAAAAAGTTTTTGCAAACCTACTACTTGAAAAATTTTAAAAAGATGCGGAACAGTCATTAGTCCCAATAGAATAGGAAATACAACAAACCCCCACAGGCTGAACAACCCCCAAATATTTTCCCATCTCCATTTGGATGTAAATTTCATTGGAAATGCAAACGTCCCGTTACAAATCCCCGCAAAAATAGCTAATAAAATCCATTCCATATTTTATTTCTAGATAACAAATATAATTTAGACGAATAATTTAAAAATTAAATTGTAATTATTGTTTTGCAACAAATCAAATTAACTTTATGAAAAAACCATTATAGGATTATCCTTGATTATTTTATCGATAGCATCAGCATTAATACCTTCACTTTTCATCAATGGAATAATATTTTGTAAAATATGTGCGTATCCCCAACCGCCGTAACAGCAGAGCATTGTTTTTAAGCAAATATCGTTTGTTATTAGAATCTTATTGGCGTAGCCTTTTCTGATTAAACGTGAAATAAGCTGAACTCTTTCCAAATCGCGAATAAAAACGCCTCCGGCAAACCCTCTTTCACTCGGTTCAATAACGAATTCCTTCCCAAAATTATCGAATTCAATGTATACACCTCTTTTTAATAGCGTCTCTATATATTCAAGATCGGGTTTGACATCGATGTGGCAAAGAACTATTTTACAAGGGTCTACACCATTTTCAATCAGAATATCAACAGCCAGAACTCCTGCACATCCCCATGGATAAGTATGAATGTACACCGGGACATTAAAAATTTTAAAGGTTAGGGCAGCGGCAATTAGATTTTCTCTTTCTTGATCAAGTATATATTTACTCGTTCCTATTTCACCAATTATACCTGGTTTTATATTAGTTTTATCAATACCATCTACAAAATCGTTAATCATATTTTCAGCAATATTTTCTGCTTTCCAATTTTTCATTTCTTTTGGATGGGTGTCTTGGGTATAATATCCCGATCCAGCAATAATGTTTACGCCCGTACGAAGTGATAACTCTTTTAGTTTAGCGACTTCGCGATTGATTCCAATGGAAGTGCAATCAACAATCGTTTTTCCGCCTGAGTTCTTGAATATTAGTGTTTCTGACACTGCTATCTCCATATCATCGAGTACAAGATTATCTTTAATGGCATAGGGATTAAGTTTCAAGCGTCCTAAATTGTTTATATTGACTTTCTGTTTACTGATCATATCTTTCTTAGGATCATCAAATTCTGTAAATTGATTACGCAAGTCTATAAACATATGTTCATGAGGAAGAGTAATGCCCATTTCTTCAACTTCTATGGTGCCTGTAACAGTTTGAACTGACATATTTTTTTTATTTAATTATTAATACATATCATCGCATCGTTGACACTAAATTTCTTAGGCGTATCTTCACCTCGTTTACAAACCCTGTAGAGCTTGGGATTTTTAAGAAAGGTCATATATTAAAGATCATTGACATATTGCATATTTTTAAGACAAGGGCGTTACAAACATAAAGTAGTGATAAAACAACTTCTTTATATTTGATGATCAATAGACGAAGCTTAAGGTCACTTCTGATGAACCGGATGAAGATCAGCTGTTCTTATTCAATTACAGATCTTTTACTTAGCTTTATTTCTCTTATGAGCTTAGCTAGGTATTTTATCTCCTCGAGCATCACATTTGGAGATTTGTTGTTTTGCGATGAGTACCTGTGAGTTCTGCATTGTAAAAGGCTGAGAGCTACTTTGTTTTTACCTGCATTTCTTCCAGTGAGGGAGAAGGTGTTGAAAGTAAGTGAATCTTTACATTTTCATTGAATTTTTCTACAACCCCATTTCTCCAGAGTTATGATGGTGGACTGAAAAGTAGTATTACGTTATGAACTGCATCCCAAAAGTTGTGTCCAAACTTTTGAGTTTATATCACCTTTGGGATACCGGTTGCTACCTTTGAAAAATGACTCGTTATCCATTTGAAGATAATCCGGCATCTAATACAGGATCCAAAAATCAACCAGACAAGGCACTGTTACATTTGCTGATTAATTGGTTAATGGATCTACTCCTGCAAGATGGTTGCTCTTGTCTATAATGTTGATAATGTAAGACTTAATCCGATTTTTCAGATACCTGGGACTAATTAAGTCCATTTGCTGAACATCATGATAGTGAATCGGAAGTTCTTTGAAAGTGCTTGTTGAAGTTTTTTTTCTTATTAAATCCTTTTTCTTCAAAACCCTGTTAATGATTGCGACAGATGCTATGGGTATTCCTAACCGTTTCAACACGTAAAGAATACTGATTACACCGTTATGTCAATAAGAATCGGAAGAAAGACGCTTTCTTGCTTCTACAATGGATTGCTCAACATCAGGCAAATATTTTTGATTGAACCTTGGGTGTTGTTGATTTATTTTTATAACAATCGGGAGCAGGGTTTTCCTCATATCCTGAGACCCATTGACGACTTCTCGAGAGGCTTGACGCAATCTTACTGACAGACTCCTTTTCGAGAAGTAGAGTCACTGTATCTTGTTTTAATTCTTCTTTGCTATCTATAAACTTTTTGATAGCAAAGTATGCAATATTTCAAAGAACGCTTTTGTTATTTGTTAACGATCTGGTGGTACAAAAGTGTCAACGATGTGCTGATATTTATCAAACAGTTATTAAGTAGTGGAGTTTTTAAATAACTCTTAACATACTTATAGTCATGAAGCAAATAAAATCATTTATAATAGCTTCATTCAGAGTAAGAGCTTACGGTATAATAAGCCATATTTGATTGTGTAGTATCTAATCTCCCCAACATAGCAACGATGGGGACATCAGATCGTAAACGAACAGCGTATTGAGTGAGATATGGAATTTGGAATCCACCAATATGCTCCGCCTTATCTAAATGTAAAGAAATAACACGTTCCGCCCCTACTTCAATAGAAATATTTTTATAGGGGTCTATGTCTTCAAAAAATATATCCATTTTCACATGAGCAATCTGCTCGTTCACGTTCATAATCATCACAGCTTCGTGTGCTTCTATTTTACCTTCAGTTTTTTCCGGCAAATAACCATCCGGAAAATACCAGATTTTAGCTCCTCCTTTCATACTATCTGTAAAATTTAAATTCCTTTTTCAACCATTTTTCGTATTGATGGCGTTAAAGATTCCGGTCCATTTTCTCTAATCACAAAGCCTTCCTCAATTCGGTTTGATCCATGAGGATGGCCAAAAAGACTAATATCTGAATTAACACACATACCACTTCTCAGTAAGTAAGTTGAGTTTTCATCCGGATAAGGAGATTCTGCTTCAGCCAAACCAATACCATGCATTGGTGGATAAATATCATATTGCTGCATGTTATGCTTTTTGAAGACCTTTTTAACTGCTCTAACCATTTCGCCGGAAATACATCCGTCTTTAAGAAAACTCTGTTGAACATTTGCTGCTTCAAATAAGACATTTAGAAATGATTTTTGTTGTGAAGTTGCGTTTCCTGCAACAAAAGGAAATTCAACTGTAGCTACGTATCCCTCATATTGAACTGCCATTGCAGCCATAATCATATCACCATCTTCTATTACTTTTGTGGTTGCTCTACCAATTATTGTCTCACTGCGTTTGCCACTTCCAAATACAGTAAAATTAATGTCTTCGGCACCTTCTGAACGTGCAGCACCTTCAGCAGCGCCAGCTGCTTGTAACTCAGTGTTCCCCGGTATACAAGCAGCAATTAACTTTTCATATCCTATACACGCTTGTCGCCCTGCTTCTCTCAAACATGCAATTTCATCTTCTGTTTTAATCAGTCGCAACTCGTTTAGAATATTTGCTGCATCGATTATTTCGATCCCATCAGCTGCCTTTTTCAAACGGTCATAAATTGGACCCGGTATATCCCAATATCCAATAATACCGATTTTTTTTTCTTTACCTGCTATTTCCTTTATAATGTCAGAGAGTGATGAAAATTGTGCAGTAGGATAATCTATTTCTTCGGGAACAGAAACACAAGCAAACTCTTTTATATTTCTGACATCTCTAATATACGTCATTTCACGGGCATATTTCTCCCCTTCTGGTGCTCCTGCAAGTATTGGATCTCCTTTTTGGGGTATAAAACAAGCACCTCTTTCAAAAATAGGCCAAAAATTAGAAACGTAACGAAGATTTTCTTTCCTATATTCATCGCCATACACAACAAGAGCATCTATACTCTTTTGTTTTAGAAGTGATTGAATTTTCTCAATCCTATCGTAAAATTCCTGCCTCCCAATTCTGGGTCTTCCTTGATCATTCATATTTTATTTATTTTAAAGATTACATAAAACTCATTAATATTTTAATAAAAGCATATATTATAAAACTAGCTATATTGTTTTTTGATGTATTAAATGTGTAATTTATTTATATTTATTTTACTTCACTTGTGATTTTCGTAATAATATCTTTATGAACTTCTACTATATTTTCAAAATCGTGAAAATTCTTTTTTTGATTGTCCGACCAAGCAATTTGAGAAAGAGCATAAACGCGTGGAAATGTTTTAGAAAAAATATTGCCGATAGGCAGGTCCCACAGACAAGCATGAGGTCCCATTATATTTTCTTGTTCATGTTCAGTCGATAATTCTTTCGGCATCGGATCAAAAAAGTAAACATCCTTAAGTGAAGAGTCATATATAAAATATAAAGGATAATACGGAGCAACTATCACTTTACAACCTGATTTTACTGCATTAACAGCAGGATCTTCCAAAGTTTTTATTTGCTGAAAAGTATCCCAACCCCCTTTATAATGCCATTGCATAATAGTTACATTTTTTGGAAAATCACTGACCCAAGACAAGTCATCCCAAAGAATTGGTGAACGTCCTTTTGAAGTTATAAAATCAGAAAAATGAGTCATAATATAACGATAGCCAAGATACTTTTTTTTATCTCCCCAACAGTTTGAAAATTTTTTTTGTAATTCAGGAGTATCATATTTTTTCATGTCATTTTGAATTATCTTTTGACAGTCTGGACATGTTGCCCAAGCATGTCCAAAAACCTCATCGCCTCCAATATGGATGTACTTAGAAGGAAAAATTTCCATAAATTCTACAAGAATATTTTCATAAACCTCTAAGGCTTTTTTATTTCCTATACAAGGTTCCATCCACTCGATAGTATTGACACCTATACCATTCTCAACAGATTCACTATCTGTAAAAACTACATCGTCTTTTCTATATGGATTAGTTACACACAAAAGATCACGCTTAATCCAACCTACAATAGAATTATGTCCAGGAAGTTCTAACTCTGGAATGATTGTGATATGCCTTTTTTTTGCGTATTCAACTAAATCTTGAACCTCTTTTCTGGTATACATTCCACGATTTCTATAAGCAGAGATCAAAGGCCATCTTCTTTGGTCATTAAGCTCCGGATATTTTATCATTTCAACTGTCCATCCATTATTGTCAGTTAGATGTAGATGTAGGCTATTCATCTTATAGAAAGACATAACATTTATATACTCTTTAAGAAGATCGATCGGTAAAAAATATCTTGCAGGATCTAGCATAATGCCACGCCATTTATAATTAGGTTTATCTTGAATGGCCACACAATTTATATTTACAGCTGCTGTATCATTCTGCCGATTTAAAGAAAATAACAATAGTTGTCTCAAAGTTTGGATTCCATAAAATACTCCTGTAGTTGTTGTTGCGGTGATGGTGACTTGCATTTTTTCGATTATGAGCTCATAGCCCTCATTACCAGTCACATAATTACTGTTTGTTTTGTCATTTAGTAAAAGATTTATTGAACCAAATTGTTTATTTTCTTTGTTTTGTATTTTTTTAACTACTAATGGTGGTTTATCAAAAATTGATGCTAAAATTCCATTTAGTATTTCTACTTCATTTTTTAATTTAATTGAATTATATAAAATTTGCACGTCGTGTGTTAAACTAAATACACCTTCTAATTCTTCTATTTCTTGAGGTGCAGGTATTAAAAGATTTTGTTGCTTACTTTCACCTACCTCAGAAGCTCTTGCTTGAAATAATGTTATACACAATAGTGTTATTATGTATATACTCTTTTTATTTTTCATCTCTTTCAAAATTAATTTGGAATGTTTCAAAATCTTTCGCTTTTAATTTAAGTAATACGTTGATGTATTGTGTTAATTCTTAATTTTGACAAAAAAGTTGTAATTTTAAAATATCAACTCAAAATCAGCTGCTTTATATTCCTTATCAGTTCCATAAACAGTAACAGGTTTCCAAAGACCACCCATATTTAAAGTATCATATACTCTGATACAGATCTTATTTACACCAGGTTTTACTTTATCCTTTATATCTATAGAAAAAGATTCACTCCATAAAACAGTTGCAGGTTTTCCTGTTGCAGCAATTGTATGTTCAAAGATAAGTTCTCCATTGAGATACACCCAGGCCTCTTCATCTACAGCACCAACATAAAGATAAATATGTTTTGCACTACTCACATCATCTGTAGGTTTAAAGTTTTGGAAATACCAACCATAGCCATCGTAGTTAGGAAAGCCTTGTGTTTCCCACCCAGCTCCTGTGTCAACCCTTATTCTGGTTAGCCCTTCAGAGTTATCTTCCCTAAGAGCGGGATCATAGAATTTTTGGTTGTCGAACCATTTTTCGTTAAGTCCCTTGTTGTCTTTATCTACAACAAAAACCCATTCATTTGATATAGATACATAAGGAAGATTTTCACCAGTTGCTGCAAATGCTGCATCCCATTTTTCTATAATCTTAGCTTGATCATTTTGTTCTGAGAAATTATATATTTTCCAATGAGCCATAATTTCTTTGAGTTCTTTATAATAAGCTGCATATTTTGCTTTGTTATTTAACTTACCGTTTTTTAACTCTTTTCCTGGCGTAAAGTCTCTAAACTCTGTCATATATCCCACATTTTGAGCTAATTCAAGATAAAGCAAACTAGCTTTAATTTTCTTTACACGCCACAACATATCTTCTGACTTAGCTAGTTTTTCTGCTTGAGTAATGTGTTTCCAGAAATGGTCCATAAATTCTTTTGTAAACATAGGACCATCCGGAGCATATGAACACATTAAGTTGTTAAGCAGTGGATTGTCAGATTTTTCACCGGGCTTATGAGGCATAGCATGATATTTTTCCCAATAATTCCATTGCATCATCTGATAATCCCACATTGGTTTAGCACATTCTTGATAATATCCGAAGATAAAATCTTTCATAAGAATTTTTGTGTCCAAACTAGGATTCCAAAGTTGCTTAGCCCAAACCCAACTTCTCATATCTGCCATATCGCCAGCATTAGACATATAAGTGCCTTGTAGCATAAGACCCTTAGCATTGTTGTTAATATAAAATCTTATATTGTCAGCCACAACTGGCATATTTGCCATAGGAACTAAGAAATGAACATAGTCTGTCACATAGTCCCAAATGAAAATACCTGCACCGGAATTGCCCCATTTTTTCATATAATTTTGAAAATCGTTAGATTCTGTAGTAAAGCAGAATTGGTATTTCCAAGCGTGGGCATCTGTGCAAAGCTGAACCACTACGTTATCTTTTATCTTCATATTTGTAGGAGGGTTAGCATAGTCTAAATAAGCAAGTGCAAGTATCTTTTTATCTGGAAACTCGTCTTTTATACCTTCTGCAACTTTATTTACTAAATAAAAATAACTACCACTTCTGCCGCCATTGGCGTCATCTAATTCCTTACAATTTGGACAGTCACAAAAACCTCTGCCATCATTTGGAGAAATAGAAGTTATAGTTGCACTTGGATTATCACTAAAAATTTGTTTTGTCTTTTCAATACTAAGCCTAACAACATCTGGATTAGTATTACACAATTGAACAGGTGTTCTAACCCCATTAATTAATGAATAGTATTCTGGATAATCTTTAAAATAAACATCAGCAGGAAAGTAATTGGCATAGGTATGCACCAAGAAATGATATTTTATACTACCACCGTATTCCACTGGTATAGAAGCATTTGGAGAATTAGTTTTATTTTTCAATGACCAGCTTGAATCCCAGGCTTCAAACACATAAGGATCTCTCAAATCTAAAACAGGAATATATTTTCTAGGTGTTATTGTTATCTTAAAATTAGGCATATGTGGTAAATACTGAGAGCTATTTGTATACCATCTGCAACCAAGGTCTTCTTCAAGCATAGAATATACACCATTTAACAGGCCTCTGGTGCGTCCACCATATAAATATAAATTTCCGTTTATAATATCTATTGCATAACCTTCACCATTAAGGTCGCTCTTCTTCCATATTGAAGTAGAACTTGCAAGTTGCTTTGTAGCACCAATACTAATAAACTTTTCATCTTTAAGATTGCTGTCTATATCTACTGCAAAATTGGCACCTGAAATAATATTAAAATAATTTGATAAATCATTAGCTGCCTTTATCTCTATTTCTTTTGCATTAGCTGGGATTATTATCTTGTAATTTGCTTTCTTTGCACCAGCCAAATTTAAGACTACTCCATCCTTAGGTTTTAAAGAGTTTTTCCATTCTTTTGGCATGGTATTTACGTAAGAGCCTTCTGAACCTTTTACTTCACCAACAGGAACACCTAACATACCCACAAAGCCAGGATTATTGCCTGCAACAATTTCTTGTGCAAAAACAGTTTTTTCACTCAATATAAGTACAAAAAAACAAATTAAATATTTCAATTTAATCATTCTAACAAATTTTTTATAATATGCAATACAAGTGTTCAACATTATTAAGTCTACTAATCTATAAAACGGTTAGCACATCTCATTTAATCTTAATGAATACTTAGTTTAAAATCATATTTTGAAGTTCAATAAAATTCTACATAAATTCAGTCTTAATGACTTAAACCTTTCTTTATTTTTTCAGAATTTCTAGCTAAAAAGGATGACTCTTCATATGCACAAATAAACTTGATTGCTTATATCTTGTTTATTTTATAATTTAAACCTTGTATCATCAAAATTTTTCCAACTGCTATCCTTAAATTTACAAAAAAGCTCCAAATAATTCAATGAAATCTGTAAGCAGGTACCCGATTGATGAGATTATTAATATTAGGATAATTATTTTATTTATAAAATTAGATCATTAGTGTCCACTAAAAATTCGCAAAAGCTCTTTGAAATTATTGAATATTAG
>ENA-UOOK01004448-UOOK01004448.1-fermentation-metagenome-genome-assembly--contig:-NODE-4448-length-15040-cov-19.860127_pt1 | contig 15040 bp, 10 predicted proteins | sample MGYA00245777_ERZ724023 | MGnify/ENA primary metagenome ERZ724023 (study PRJEB28704, sample SAMN03018312) | fermentation metagenome | biome: anthropogenic terrestrial biome; feature: soil...
ATCACGAGGTGGTAATGGCTCCTACGGCATTTATGTATCTCGATTATTATCAAGGTAATCCCGAAGCAGAGCCTGTAAATTTCGACGTAAACCTGCCTCTGGAAAAAGTCTATAGTTACGAACCGTTATCCTCCAGGATTCCGGTCGAAAACCATAAATACATTATTGGGGTACAGGGAAATATCTGGATGGAATATATTCACAATTATTCGAAAATTGAATATATGGCATTCCCGAGATTACTGGCAGTAGCAGAAATAGGATGGAGCGATGCGGAAAAAGATTTTGATGATTTCAGTAAAAGACTAAGTAATAATTTGAATTGGCTCGATAAAAAAGGGGTAAATTTTCGAATTCCCGATGTTGCCTACAGTACAACATATGTAAATACCGGTGGTTTTGATCTCGTAATGCAACCGCCTGTAAAAGGAGCAAATATATATTATACCCTGAATGGCGATGATCCGATGCTAAAAGGTACTTTGTATCAATCTCCTATCCGAATAATATTTGAGGACAATAACCCTGTTCAATTGAAATACATCGTAAGAAACCGGACAGGAAGAGTGAGCGGTACGCGTGTATTGAATTTCGACAAAAAATAAAATAATCGTATGAATAAAAAAGTGTTATTTCTATGTATAATGTGCGTTTGCATGGTCGGTTGTTTCACTCAAAAAAGAGCTCCAACGACAGATGATTTATTGGAAAATAGATTCCTCGATCCGCCAACGAATGTAAAGCCCTACGTTTGGTGGCATTGGATGGGCCCTAATTTTTCTAAAGAAGGGATTACCAAAGATCTTGAAGCGATGAAAGATGCCGGAATCGGAGGGGCGACCATTTTTAACATTACATCGTCCGTACAGGAAAGTCACGCGCCCATGTTAAACAATCCCTGGCCGGAACAAACTTTTCGCAGTCCTGCCTATTGGGAGGCGATTAAGTTTGCAGCGGCCGAAGGAGAAAGGTTGGGATTGGAAATAGGATTGCACAATACGCCCGGATATGCCACTACCGGAGGTCCTTGGATTGATGAGGAGCGAAGCATGCAGCAAATTGTTTGGAGTGAAACATCAATTGTCGGTGGTAAAAAAGTTTCTATCGTTTTAAAAAAGCCGGAACTACCCGTTACCCTCGATTGGGGAAGCCCTAAAAGAAGAGCGACCCTTTATGAAGATATTGCCGTGATGGCTGTGCCGGCAGGCAAAACAATCATGTTAAAAGAGACTGTTGATCTGACAGGTAAAATGGATGAATCAGGTAACCTGGAATGGGAAGCTCCTCAAGGGGATTGGACCATTTGCCGGATCGGCTATGCTCCTACAATGGCCGACCCGCATCCGTTGCCCGATGATATTATGGGAATATCTTACGAAGTAAACAAAATAAACGCCGCACAAAATAAATTTCATTGGGAAACAGTCCTCAATCCTTTAAAAGAGCATCTTGGCCCCTATTTGGGCAAATCTTTTAAACATATATTAATTGACAGCTATGAAGCCCGGCAACAGAACTGGACTGAAGGTTTCCGCGAAGAATTTATCAAGCGGAAAGGATACGACCCGGTTCCCTGGATAACAACTTTCAGCCCGTTGATTATTCATGGATGGCAGGGCAGGGTTAAAAGGGTCATGGAAAGCGAAGATGCAACCCGACGCTTTGAATGGGACTATCAGGATGTGATTCACCAACTCTATTTTGAAAACGGATGGAATATTGCCAAGGAACTTACACATGAAGCAAATTTAGAACTTCAATTCGAACCTTATACCGGTCCTTTCAGTATTCCTCAGGGAGCAGCAATGGCCGACTTGCCGATGGGAGAGTTTTGGACGTTCTCTAAAGGAGAGATTAACCAATTGGTTCCTGCCGCAGCCCGGGCTGCCGGAAAAACCATTGTCGGCGCCGAATCTTTTACCGGGGAACCTGAGCTTAGCAAATGGACAGAAGACCCGGCATTTTTGAAATTGTCTGCCGATGGGGCCTTTGCTGACGGCGTGAACCGGTTGATACTTCATCATTGGGTACACCAGCCTTTCGATGATAAATACCAACCCGGGCTAAGTATGGGTTGGTGGGGCACACACTTTAACCGGCATCAAACCTGGTTTGAGCCAGGAAAAACATTTTTCATCTACCTGGGACGGTGCCAGGCCTTGCTTCAATACGGGGAGCAGTACAGTGATTATCTCTGTATGGACAGGCCGGAAGGTTTTTCTGATGTGATTTCGAAAGACGATTTTTTGAGTACCCGGTTAAAGGTCAAAAAAGGTAAGATCATATTGCCTTCAGGTAGAAGTTACGCATTCATCGTTTTCCCTGATGAAGGCGAAATGCTGCCGGAAGTAGCCCGCAAGATCAAAGATATTGTCTCCAGAGGAGCCACAGTTGTTTCCGTCAAACCCGGCAAATCTCCAAGTTTAAGGGATTATCCCGCGTGTGATGCTGAAGTTAAGAAAATTGCAGATGAGCTTTGGGGAAACGGCTTGCAAAACAAGTATAAAAAAGGTTTTGTTTTTACCCGATTGGAGGATGCGATAAAAAAACAGGAAATACAGCCTGACTTCTTCATTGAAGAGGCCGTAAATCCTGAAGACATAAAAATTGTTCACCGGTATTCATCTGATGTGGATATTTATTTTATAGCCAATCAATCACCAAAACCTCAAAATATTTCCGTGTCATTTTTCATTTCGGGAAAGCAACCCGAATTATGGCAGGCAGAAGATGGAGCTATCGCAAATGCTCCGGTTTGGAGTGAAAAAGATGGACGTACCACGGTCGATTTACAACTGAAGGGAACCCAATCCCTGTTTGTTGTTTTCAGGAAAGCAGCTTCGGGTAGCGATCATCCGGTTTCCGTGTCGGTCCATGATACCACTGCCGATTGGAACGTGCAAACAAACAAAGAAGGTTTACCTGTATTACGCTCTTCGGACTCCTTATCTGCTGTGATATCTTATGATTCAGGGAAGCAGGAAACTGTTACATTCGATCCTCCCGGAGAAATTGAAATGCCGGGAGCATGGAGAGTTTCTTTTGCTCCTAAATTAGGCCAGCCTTTTGAATTAGAATTCGACGAGTTGATAGATTTCAGCGGACATCGCCATGAAAAAGTGAAATATTTCTCAGGAACAGCAACGTACCAAAAAGAAGTAATAATAAACGATTTAAAATCAGATCACCGTGTATTGCTGGATTTAGGTATAATGAATGATATTGCCGAAGTAAAGGTTAATGGTCAAAATATTGGAGTCCTGTGGTATCCTCCTTATAAAATAGATGTTACTGACGCTCTTAAAATCGGAGAAAATGAGTTGAAGATCGCTGTGACAAATACCTGGGCCAACCGGCTGATAGGAGACGAGCAGGAACCTGCCGATTTTGAGTGGGGGCCTGACCGTGGCAACCGGGGACGCGGACTGAAAGCCTATCCCGACTGGTTTATCAACAACCAACCGCGCCCTTCACAAGGACGGAAAACATTTACCATCTGGCATTACTACAGAGAGGACAGTCCCCTGCAACCGGCCGGTTTAGTCGGGCCGGTACGATTGCAATATCAATCGGAGAAACAACTTTAAGAAACTTTGGCCAATAAGCAAAAACCGGTTTTTTAAGGAATAAGTAAGTATGTTATAGGTAAAATTATATATTATTAGATCATTGATAATCAATGAGAATACCAATAATTTTTAATATGTGACTCTTATATTTGATTTTATTAAAACTAAAAAATTTATTCAAATGAAACAGTCTATTTTTCTTTTTATCGCTCTTTTGGGCATAGGATTCTGGTCATGCAGTGACGACCAAATGGAGGAAACGTTTATTCCGGATCCTGAGGTTGCTTCCGAAAACCCGGTGACAAAAGCCACCCAGGAAGGTTTGAATGTAAAAGCCATGACTTTTAATGTCCGTGTGTATTCACCCGGTGACGGCAGTAATAATTGGCCCAACAGGAAAAATGTTGCCGCTCAGGTTATTAAGAATGAGGCCGTGGATGTAGTCGGTACACAGGAAATGAGTTGGACACTCTGGGTTATTGACCAGTTTAATGACCTGAAAACACTTTTAAATGCAGATTACGGCAGTTATGGGCATGGACGCGACGAAGGTTGGGTTTCCGACGAAAATATTGCCATTTTCTACAAAAAAAGCCGTTTTACGCTTATTAACTCCGGCGTTTTCTGGTTAAGCCCGACACCTGATGTCAAATCGATAGGCTGGGATGCGGCTTACAGGCGGATAGCCGTGTGGACGATACTCGAAGACAAAACCAGCGAGCAACGATTTTTTGCGATCAATACCCATCTGGATAATGCCGGGGCAACGGCGCGACTGGAAAGTGCCAAGTTGATCCTGAACAAAATCGGTAGTCTGAGCGGAGGGTTACCGGTCATCCTGATGGGAGATTTCAATGCAGTCCCCTCATCGGCTCCTGTACAATATCTGGTAAATACTACCACCCCGAATTACTTGCTGCATACCAAAGATGCCGCCGGAACCCAAACCGGCCCGAACTGGACTGTGCATGATTTTGGCGCAACTCCGCCAGATCAACGGATATTTATTGATTATATTTTTGTAAACCAACAGTCTGTGGTGACCAATCACACTGTTCTTCCCGCAAGATTAAATGATATCTTTTTATCTGACCATTGTCCCGTTACGGCACAAATTCTGCTGGTAAATCCTTAAAACAGAAAACAAGTAAAATATAAATAATTCAAGTTTCGCAAGTAAAAAAAATTGATAGATTATAGAATAAAAAAGGCATAGAGGCGCCTGCATGTCGCAGAAAATTAGTATATTTAAGTATCCAAACAAAACATACTATAAGCCCTATGCCGATATACAAAAATAAGACTATTTTCTCAGAGATCAGTTCCTTTTTTAAAAAGAATGATTCACAAAGCGTCATATTTACCTATTATGAATACAAAAATATTTCTGGTTGTAATTTTTGTTTTACATCTGGCTGTATGTATACAAAATCCGGAGAAAAAATATAAACAAATATCGCGGAAACTAGAAAGTGGATTCGTGAATCCTCTTGATTCTGTTCAAACAAGTGTCTATTGGTACTGGATTTCGGATAACATATCAAAAGAGGGGGTTGTAAAAGATCTCCATGCAATGAAAGATGCTGGTATTAACCGTGCATTCATAGGTAATATAGGCATTGATGGCCTCCCCTACGGTGAAGTGAAAATGTTCAGTGACGAGTGGTGGGAGATATTGCATCTTGCTCTTAAAACAGCAACCGAATTAGATATCGAGATTGGTATTTTTAATTCACCGGGATGGAGCCAATCGGGTGGCCCATGGATAAAGCCGGAGGAATCTATGAGATATCTTACATCTTATGAGACATCCCTCAGCGGGCCTGGTAAAATCGAAAAAAAATTAGAACGGCCAAAAGAAAATTTCCAGGATGTTAAAGTAATAGCTTTCCCTTCTGTAACGAAAGAAAATTTTGCTTTAACTGATAAGAACGCCGAGATAAGTTCTTTCCCTTCTGTATCAAACCTTTCTAATATTACTGACGGAGACAAATCGACAGGAATTCGTTTTCCTGATGAAGATGAATTTCAAATTTCATTTAAAACGAAAGAACCTTTTACCGCGAGAAGCCTTACCATTCAGATTGCAGAAACCCCCTTAAAGGCAAATGCATTATTAGAGGCAAAACAGGAAAATGGTGACTTTATACCTATTTCTGAATTCATAATAGACAGATCAAATATTTTTCTGAACGTGGGATTCGATCCCTTTGCACCGGTAGTTATTTCCATTCCGGAAACAACAGCGACAGAGTTTAAATTAACAATAAAAAACGCTCCGGCTCGGGTTGGGCTGACAGAAGTTGTACTGAACGGCATCCCACGTATTGAAAGATATAGCGAAAAAACTTTAGCCAAAATGCATCAAACACCTCTGCCCTACTGGGATGCATACATGTGGTCGGAACAACATGAGTGTGACGATAAAAGCCTGATTGTACAAAGTGATGAAATTATCGATATCACCCGACACATGTCTGATGAGGGCATACTTGCATGGGATGTGCCGGAAGGAGAATGGAGAGTTCTGCGTATGGGAATGACTCCGACAGGAGTTACAAATGGCCCTGCTTCTCCGGAAGCGACAGGCCTGGAAGTGGACAAAATGAGCAAAAAGTGGGTAGCTGAGCATTTCGACCGTTTTATAGGCAAAATATTAAGAAGGATCCCCGAGGCAGATAGAAAAACCTTTAAGGTGGTAGTACAAGATAGTTACGAGACGGGAGGACAAAACTTCACCGATGGATTTCTAACAGAGTTTGAAGAACGATATGGCTACGATCCACTACCTTATCTCCCCGTTTATGAAGGGTTCGTGATTAATAGCCAATCTGAATCGGATCGATTCCTATGGGATATGAGAAGATTGGTAGCCGATAAAGCGGCGTACGATTACGTGGGCGGATTAAGAGAAGTAAGCCACCAACACGGCCTAACCACATGGTTGGAAAATTACGGACACTGGGGATTCCCCGGTGAATTCCTTATGTATGGCGGACAATCAGATGAAATTGCAGGTGAATTCTGGAGTGAAGGAGAGTTGGGTGATATAGAAAACCGTGCTGCTACTTCTGCCGGGCATATATACGGTAAAACCAAAATATCAGCAGAATCAAATACTTCGGGAGGTCCGGCATACTCTCGTTATCCAGCAATGATGAAACAGCGAACAGATCGTTTCTTTGCGAAAGGAATCAATAACACTTTACTGCATGTCTACATTATGCAGCCGTACGAGGATAAAAATCCCGGTGTAAATGCATGGTTTGGAAATGAATTTGATCGTAAAAACAGCTGGTTTTCACAATTAGATCTTTTTATTCAATATCTCAAAAGATCCAACTTCATGCTGCAACAAGGATTAAATGTGGCTGATGTGGCATATTTTATTGGTGAAGATACTCCAAAAATGACAGGGGTTACAGATCCCCCTCTGCCTGTTGGATACCAGTTTGACTATATTAATGCCGAGGTAATTATAAGAGATATGACTGTCGAGGATGGCTTACTCACATTGCCCCACGGAATACAATACAGGATTTTAGTGCTTCCTAAACAGGAGACAATGCGGCCGGAGCTGTTATCTAAAATTAAAAAGTTAATTAACGAGGGAGCTGTAGTGGTTGGCACATCACCAACACACTCACCAAGCCTTCAGAATCAACCCGAAGCTGACAGTCAAATTGAACAAATTGCTAAGGAAATATGGGGTGAAGTTGATGGAGTAGATGTAAAGTATAGAGAATATGGCCGTGGGCTTATAATGAACGGGGTTACAATGAAAGAGGTGTTTGAAGTTATAGAGTGTATCCCGGATTGCAGACTCCCGGAAGATAACTCTATCCATTACAGTCACAGAAGTATTGATGGTAAAATTGATATCTATTTCATCTCTAATCAGGCAAACGAAGATAAAATTATCTATCCTGAGTTTAGAGTGACAGGCAGGCACCCTGAATTGTGGGATGCTGCTAAAGGTACTACTAGGATACTTCCGGCTTATGAACAAAGAGAAGAATCCACTATGGTTCCAATAAAGCTGGTACCTTATGAAAGTGCTTTTATTGTATTCAGAGACAGAGCCGGGAACAGTAGCACTACGGATATTTTGGATAATTACCCTGCACCCGAAATCATTGAAGTACTTGAAGGAGCATGGAGTGTAACATTTGATTCTTCGTTAAGAGGACCCGCCGAACCGGTAATATTTGAGACACTTTATGACTGGATAACCTCTACCGATGATCGGATAAAATACTATTCAGGAACAGCAAATTACAGTATCAATTTCTCTACACCAGAAGTACAGGAGAATGAAATTATTGAGATCAGCCTGGGTAATCTGACTGCAATGGCTAAGGTATATGTAAATGACAATTACGCAGGCGGGGTTTGGACATACCCCTACAAACTTGATATCACAGATTTTGTAATATCGGGAGAAAATGAACTGGTAATAGAGGTGGTCAACAACTGGATGAATCGCCTTATTGGCGACCAAAATCTTCCTGAAAATCAAAGAGAGACATGGTGTTTTGTGAATCCATATAATAGAGAAAGCATCCTGCAACCTTCGGGTTTGTTTGGACCCGTAACCATCAATCGGTTCAAACCGATTAACCGATAAACGGAATATATGATTTATTTAATGCCTTCTACTCTTATAAATATAAATCTATTTTTTTAAATGTAAAAAAATGGAGTAGGAGTACTAGAAGGATTTTCTGACAAAAAATATGGGGAACATTTTAATTGAAGCTGAGCATTTCGAAGATACAGGGGGATGGGTGATAGACCAGCAAAGTATTCCCACCTTGGGCTCATCGTTCTTGATGGCTCACGGCTTGGGCGTACCGGTGCAAGACGCGAAAACCACCGTACCCATTCCTTCATCGGGCACGTATAAAATATGGGTACGTACCCGGAACTGGGTGGGTGACTGGGTCACAGGACATGCTCCCGGCCAATTCAAGTTACTCGTGAACAAGAAATCCCTATCTATCGTTTTTGGTACTGAACAAGCCGCATGGCATTGGCAGGACGGGGGTGAAGTTGAACTTGAAAAGGGAGAAACAGAATTGGCGCTACACGACCTAACCGGTTTCAACGGAAGGTGCGACGCGATATTGCTATCGAACGATAGCGAACTGGTACCACCCAACGACCCTCCCGAATTGAGCGATTTTCGAAAAAAACTTCTCAAACCAACAGTCGAAGAGTACCCGGATTTCGATTTAGTGGTGGTCGGGGGTGGTATTGGCGGGATATCAACCGCGCTCACTGCAGCAAGAAATGGCTGCAAGGTCGCGTTGATACATGACAGGGAAGTGTTGGGTGGAAACAACAGTTCCGAAGTTCGCGTGGGCCTCTCCGGCCTGATCTGCCAGGAGCCCTATCCGAAGCTAGGTAGGATAATTGATGAATTCGGGCCTATCGGCCACTGGACATTATGGGAAGCGGAAAGGGATCCCACCACCGAAAGAAGCAAAAGAATTTTAGACATTATAGAGAAACACCCGGAAAAGAAAATCCATAATGCCGGCCCCGCCGCCAACTACGAGGATGACCTGAAAAGGCAAGTTGTGGAAGCGGACAAAAATATCACCCTGTTTCTATTCACCCGTGTTGTCGCCGTTGAAAAAAATGGCGACCGGGTCTCCTCGGTTCAAGCGGTCAACATCCGCGCGGGCAATGAATACATAATCCGGGGTACCCTATTTGCCGACTGTACCGGGGACGCTATTCTGGGCCTCTTGGCAGGAGCCGATTACCGGGAAGGAAGAGAAAGCAGGGCGATGACCGATGAATCGTCCGCTCCCGATAGTGCCGATAAATTGGTCATGGGTACCAGCTGCCAGTGGTACGCCAAGGCAAGCAGGCAGGAAACCACGTTTCCCGATTGCCCTTGGGCGGTACCGTTTTCGGAAGCTACCTGCATGCACAAGATCAAGGGCGATTGGAATTGGGAAACCGGTTTTTATAAAGACCAGGTAACAGAAATAGAACATATCCGGGACTACGCGTTACGGGTTATTTTTGGCAATTGGTCGTTCATAAAAAACCATAGCACGAGGAAAGAACGTTACAAAAATTATTCATTGCATTGGATAGCATACATCGGAGGAAAAAGAGAGTCAAAGAGATTATTGGGTGATATTATCTTGAGTGAAAACGATATCATCAATCAAGTCCCCTACCCGGATGCAACGTTTAGTACCACGTGGAGCATCGATTTGCATTACCCGGTTTACAAAGACAACTTCGAGGAGGAACCTTTTTTATCCACGGCAAAAAAACAAAAAATAGCCCCCTACGCGGTACCTTATCGCTGTTTGTACTCGCGAAACATACCCAACCTTTTTATGGCAGGCAGGAACATAAGCGTCACGCATATTGCTTTGGGCACGGTCAGGGTAATGAGAACAATTGCGATGATGGGAGAAGTGGTGGGCATGGCAGCCTCTCTATGCATAGAGCATGATTTGCTCCCACGTGCTATTTATATCGACCATTTGGATGATCTCAAGGAGAAATTAACCAATATATAAACCAATAATAACAGGATTGAATGATACACTATGCAAAAATAGAGGGCTTGATTGCACCTACCTTTACTTCGTTTAATGAAGACGGGGAAATAAACACGGGTATTATTTCCGCGTATGCGGAGAAGTTAAGGAAAAAGGGACTCAAGGGAGTTTTCATCTTGGGCTCTTCCGGGGAAGGGATGCTTATGAGTGTAAGGGAGCGGAAAACCGTTACCGAGGTGTGGGCAAAAGAGCGTTCAGATGAATTTAAACTCATCGTGCACGTGGGAGCCAACGCCTATAAAGATGCCCAGGAGTTGGCATTACACGCGGTAGAACTGGGTGCGGATGCTCTATCTATCATGGCGCCCACCTTCCTTCAACCGAAAACCATTAAGGGACTCATTGCGTATATAAAGATTATAGCCGATGTCGTGCCTGACACCCCCCTCTACTACTATCATATACCGGTAAGAACAAGGGTGAATTTCAATATGATAGACTTGTTGCATGAAGTAGGGGACGAGATACCCAACTTCGTGGGTATAAAATATACGAATAGCAATTTCAAGGACATGCAACAATGCATTCTCTTTGACAATGAGAAATATGACATCCTGCATGGTTCGGATGAAACCCTCCTTTGTGGATTATCACTCGGTATAAAAGGCGGGATCGGTACCACCTATAATTTGATACCCGAGCTCTATTACGGGATGATCGAGGCGTTTGACGCTAATAATATTGAGAAGTCGCGACAGTTACAGGCCTACGTGGTCGAGCTGATGAACATCATCAGCAAATATGGAGGAGGTATCGTTGCAGGAAAGCATCTTATGAAAATCGCGAACATGGACTGCGGGCCATGCAGGCTGCCATTAAACACTATCCACTGGGAAGAGGCAAAAGCAATGGAAAACGAGCTAAAGGCAAAAGGTTTGTATGATCCGATAAAAAACGCGTTCGTAGTATGAAAAAAACAATTATCGATGTGGTCCCGATCGAGGGGGTTATAAATTTTCAAAAAGAGATGGTCGCACTTAGTTCACCTGTTTCCCATGCATTCAATCCGGGAAAAGGGCGGATTTGTACCCTTGGGGAGTGATGGGAAAAATAAATCAGTACTGACCGACTAAAAAATGAAGAAAATATAGGGACTTAACCGAAGTCTCGTCCCTAAGTTGTAAATTTGGATTGTCAAAAACTAAATTTCCAACCATGGGCAAAGTTAGCGAAAATAAATTTGTCGGTCAGCCGATCTTAAGACAAATAGTGAATATTCTCCCGAGGGAAAAGTTTGATGAGCTGGTAATAAGGCTCGGCAGTGATAAATATTACAAGGCGTTTTTTTCCTGGGATCAATTGATCGTGATGCTCTTTGGCATTTTTTCCCGTTGCGATTCGATGGGTGAAGTCTGTGACGGCATGCGTGCCTTGGGTGGCAAGTTGAATTACCTGGTCATGGAGAGTTCGCCTGCAAAAAGCACTGCCGGAGATGCATTGCGTGACAGGGACGAGGAGCTGTTCCGTCTGTTCTACTTTGCACTGATCGCCCATTTTTCCCCGCTTTTATCGGTCAGCCGCAAAAAAAAGTGCCGGAAGCAGGGTGTCAGTTTCGAGGAGTTCTATGCCTTTGATTCGAGTACGGTGACGCTGTTTTCCGACGTGATGAAAGGCGTGGGCCGGAACCCTAAAGGCGACGGGAAAAAGAAAGGCGGCCTGAAAGTCCACATGCTGACCGACGTCCATGCTGACACGCCGCGATTCGTGAAGATAAGCGAGGCGAAAATGCACGACAAGAACTTCTTGCAATACCTGAATTTAAGTGAAGGCAGCATGGTGGTCTTCGACAAGGCATACAATTACTACCTGCAGTTCGCCAAATGGACGCGACAAGGCGTGAATTTCGTTTGTCGGCTGAAAGACAATGCAAGGTACGAGGTTCAGGAAGTCCTTCACGAGAAGAAGCTGGAAAAAGGGGAACATGCCGTTTACAAGGTGGAACATATCCACGTTCAATATATCGAGAAGGTCGAGACGGGGACCGAAGGCAAGAAAAAAAGGAAGAAAGTCAGACAGACGAGGACATTATGCCTTCGTTTAGTTTGGTACAGGGATGAACAGGGGCGTAAATACAAGTTCATCACCAATAATTGGGAAATAACAGACGAGGAAGTTGCCTTGATTTATAAAAATAGGTGGTCTATCGAAACGGGATTCAAAAAATTGAAGCAAAACTTCCAACTCACCTATTTTTATTCCGACACTGAAAACGGGATAAAGACCCAAGTATGGTGTACCCTGATCGCGTATTTGCTTTTACAGGTGATTCAGACCAAGTCGGAAAGCGAAAAGGCGTTTTCAACCATAGCCGCGTTGTTGAGGATGCATTTGATAAGCCATCTGGATTTGACGTGGGTGGTGACCGAAGGCAGGCGCACTTATCCCAGACGACTGAAAAGTCGCAATAAAAGTCCCACGGCCGCCCAATTATCACTGTTTTGAGGGGGGGGAGCACTTTTTGGAAATGAAAGACAGGAGCTTTAATGGTTTACTTGTCAGGTGTTTAAAAATAAGGACCGATTGATTTTGATTTTAGTCGGTTGATACTGATAGTTATACAAAAAGATAGAGATGATATTTGGACAGTGTATTCTAAACAATACTTGAACTGTGATAATGAAGGAAATATTATTACTAGAACACAGCGTCCCATGGGAGTTATTGATGAGTTTTCAAGCACCCAGGCATCTAAGTTGTTATATAACATGGGACTGGGAGATCAATTTAATTACTCAAAGCCTATTGAGTTAATTAAATATCTAATAAAAAGGCTTCCCGACAATGATCTTATCCTCGATTTCTTTTCCGGTTCGGCAACAACAGCCCATGCCGTCATGCAACTCAATGCGGAAGATGGTGGCAACCGGAAGTTCATCATGGTGCAGCTGCCGGAAGAGACCGATCCCAAATCAGAGGCTTACAAGGCGGGGTACAAGAACATCTGCGAGATCGGGAAAGAGCGCATCCGCAGGGCAGGAAAGAAAATTGAAGAAGAACTTAAGGCAAAATCAACCAAAAGTGATTTATTTGAAGGCGATAAAGAAGTAAAAATGGTTGACACCGGTTTCCGGGTACTGAAAGTGGACAGCACCAATATGAAGGATGTCTTTTACAGTCCCTCTCAATACAACCAGCAGATGCTTCTGGAACTGGAAAGCAACATCAAGGATGACCGTACCGATATTGACCTGCTGTATGGGGTTCTTCTCGAATGGGGTGTGTCGCTATCATTACCGCACATCACCGATAAGATCGACGGAAAGGATGTGCATTTTGTGAATGATACCGATCTGGTGGCCTGCTTTGAAGAGCATGTGCCGGAAGAGGTGATCCGGGAGATTGCCAGACGGAAACCGTTGCGGGTGGTGTTCCGCGACAGCTCGTTCCGCAACAGTCCGGACAAGATCAACGTGACTGAGATATTCAAGACACTTTCTCCTGAAACAACCATTAAAGTGATTTAGGTCAATAATTTAATTCGATCTGTTATGGACTTTGAAGTGTATTGCGATGAAAGTGGTTTAGAGGCACTGACCAACAAGAAAGCGCACCTCTATACGGCCATTGGGGGTATATGGATCAATGCTTCTGATAGGAACAGGTTGAAAAATGATCTGTCTGCTGTTAAATCGAAACACAAAATTAATGGTGAATTCAAATGGAATAAGGTGTCACCTGCTTATGAGCTGTTCTATAAAGAGGTGATCGATTATTTTTTTGCCTCTGACTATATACGGTTCCGGGTAATATTAATTGAAGCTGATAAAACTGACGATATAAGGTTTCATAAGGGAGATAAGGAGTTGGAATTCTATAAATTTTACTACCAACTGCTTCATCATTGGATTTTCGATTTTAACAGCTACAATATTTTCGTTGATCTGAAAAAGAATCGAAACAAAGGCAGATTGAATGAATTGTGTAAGATTTTAAACAACGCGAATCTATCTTCCGTTATTCATCAGGTCCAAGGTTTACCGTCTGAACAATCATTGGGTATTCAATTGGCTGACTTACTCACAGGCCTTGTTGCTGCTAAATTCAACAAAGAGATTACCGGAACGGCCAAAACAAATCTTATTCAGCATGTTGAACGGTTTCATTTAAAAAAAGAGATTGCTCATACGCCTAAAGGTGAGGAGAAAATGAATGTTTTTGTAATCAATTTGAGCGGAGGCTGGTAAGATGGATTACAGGAGAATCAAACCCCAGAACTATACCGAAGAACAATTACGCGAATTGTGGCGGATTGAATATTGTGAGCAATCTGTGTATACATTTGATCATGCTCTGGTGAGATTTTATGAAGATATGTTTGATCATGCCTTCTATGAAAGCGAGAATAGAAAAAGAAAAGATAAGTCAATCCTTTCATACAACCGATTGGAAAAGATTTACTGGATTAAGGCAGCATTACAAGATGAAAATGCAATTCTGAAAAAAGGATGGGATAATCAGGGTAAAGCCTATTTTAAAGACAGAAGAGTTGCAATTGTCAAAGGCAATTATGTGGTGATCATCCGTTTTACAGGTCTATTAAAAGCAAAGTTTGTTACTGCGTTTGAAAAAGAAGACATTAGCAACATATTGTCCGGACCTGATTTTGAAAGGAGTGAGGAGTACTTGGGAGAGGCTAAATAAAAAAACGTTGATTCGGGTTCAACGTTTAAAACCTTTGTAGGTTCCCTACCAAGGGTAGAGAATGATGCAAATATAATATATAAAAGTTGATATGCAAAATTTTAATGAGAAAATATATCCAATTTGCATGTCATTGAGCTATAATTAACATAGAAAAGACATAGAAGGTGAAGTTAAAGTTTAAGCACCAGAAGTTCCAGGAGGAGGCAGCCAAGGCGGTATGCGATGTGTTTGCGGGGC
>ENA-UOOK01004449-UOOK01004449.1-fermentation-metagenome-genome-assembly--contig:-NODE-4449-length-15040-cov-3.604137_pt1 | contig 15040 bp, 13 predicted proteins | sample MGYA00245777_ERZ724023 | MGnify/ENA primary metagenome ERZ724023 (study PRJEB28704, sample SAMN03018312) | fermentation metagenome | biome: anthropogenic terrestrial biome; feature: soil; material...
TGCGACGCGGGGGTTGTCGGGAGTCGGCTCCAGATAGAGCGTTTTGGGCAGGCCCACCTCGATGGTGTCGCCGGTCTTCCACGTTCGCTTGAACTCGACGTAGGAACTCGGGCCCTGCGGCGTCTGGCTCTCGTCTGGGGCGCGGCGGAACCCCACCGGCCGGCCCGACTCGGGGACGTTCCGAAACGGGTCGATCACGTCGGCAGACACGGCTTCGCCGTTGACCTTGAGGGAGAAGCCGTCGCTCGCCCAATACGGTTTGCGAAGTGCCAGCGTGAATTCCTTCGGCGACTGGATCGCCCTCAGCGACCCCTGCGACCTTGCCACCGCCCGGCTCATCCGCCGGGAGGTCTCCGACGGCATCATCGCCCCCGGCTACGACGACGACGCGCTGGCGCTTTTAAAGACCAAGCGTAAGGGCGGTTATAACATTGTCAAAATCGACCCTGGATATGTCCCTGCGCCGGTTGAGCGCAAGGACGTTTTCGGCATCACCTTTGAACAGGGGAGAAACGAGTTGAAAATTGACGGCAGGCTGCTTGAAAACATCGTGACCGACAGTAAGAAACTGCCTGACGAAGCGAAAACAGACCTGATTATCTCGCTGATCACCTTAAAATATACCCAGTCCAACTCGGTTTGCTATGTCAAGGACGGACAGGCCATCGGCGTCGGCGCGGGACAGCAGTCCCGGATCCACTGCACCCGGCTTGCGGGAACCAAGGCGGACGTCTGGTATTTACGGCAGCATGAGAAGGTACTGAACCTGCCCTTCAGGCCAGACATCCGGCGCCCGGATCGGGACAACACTATCGACGTTTATATTTCCGACGACTATATGGATGTTCTGGCGGACGGCGTCTGGCAGAATTTTTTTACTAAGTATCCCGAGCCGCTTACCCGGGAAGAAAAAAAGGTGTGGCTGAAAACCATGACCGGGGTTTCTTTGGGGTCCGATGCGTTTTTCCCTTTTGGCGACAATATCGAGCGGGCGTCCCGCAGCGGCGTGCAGTATATTGCTCAGCCGGGTGGCTCCATCCGGGACGATAACGTGATTGAAACCTGCAATAAGTATCATATGACCATGGCCTTTACGGGCATCCGATTATTCCATCACTGAAAGGTGTGTGAAAGCATGAGCAAGGTTTTGGTAGTTGGCGGCGGCGGCCGTGAGCATGCTATCATCAGAAAACTCAGCGAAAGCAAAAAAGTGGATAAGATCTACGCCTGTCCCGGCAACGGCGGAATCTCGGCCTATGCCGAATGCGTGAATATCAAGGCCTCCGATCTTGATTCGGTGGTGCTGTTTGCCAAGGATTACAAAATTGATATGGTGGTGGTCGCTCCTGACGATCCGCTGGTGGCAGGCATGGTGGACGCACTGGAAAAAGCGGGGGTCCGTGCTTTTGGGCCTCGTGCCAATGCTGCCATTATAGAAGGCAGCAAGGTGTTTTCCAAAAACCTTATGAAAAAATACGGGATTCCCACGGCGGGCTATGAGGTTTTTTCCGATTATCAATCGGCTGTGCGGTATATTCAGCAGAAAAATGAATACCCGGTGGTCATTAAGGCGGACGGCCTTGCTTTGGGCAAGGGCGTAATTATTGCCGAGAATTTCGAGCAGGCGAAACAGGCTGCGGATGAAATTATGAACCGCCATGTGTTCGGAAAAAGTGGCAATAAGGTAGTTGTTGAAGAGTTTCTCACGGGACCGGAGGTTTCGGTGCTTGCCTTTACCGACGGGAAAACCGTAAAACCCATGGTGTCCTCAATGGACCATAAGCGGGCATACGATCACGACAAAGGTCCCAATACCGGCGGTATGGGTACGATTGCCCCCAATCCTTATTATTTAAAGGAGACTGCCGATTTCTGTATGGACGATATTTTCCTTAAAACCATCCAAGCCATGCAGTCGGAAGGACGTCCCTTTAAGGGAGTGCTGTATTTCGGATTGATGCTGACTCCGAATGGCCCCAGGGTGATTGAATATAACTGCCGTTTTGGCGACCCGGAGACTCAGGTGGTGCTGCCTCTTTTGCAGACCGACCTGTATGACATTTTTAATGCGGTGATTGACGAAAAGCTGGGTCAGATGGATATTCAGTGGTCGAACAATTATTGTGCCTGTGTGGTGATGGCTTCCGGCGGATATCCGAAGGAATACAAGACCGGGTATGAAATTTCCGGGCTGGATGAGCAGGGTCAGATTTCAGGCGGCTTTATCTATCATGCGGGTACCAAAGCAGAAAATGGTAAGTATTATACCGCGGGAGGAAGAGTGCTGGGCGTTACCGCCCGGGGCGAATCTCTGAAAGAGGCGGTAGGCAATGCCTATCGTCTGGTTTCCCGGATCAGCTTTGAAAATCAGCATTTTCGCAGGGATATCGGTACAAAATAATAAGAAAAACGGCGGGGAGAGAAACTCCACGCCGTTTTTGCGTGTACTGGCAAAAAGCCGCATAGATTTTGAAACTCCGCCAACAATATCAGGTAAAGAGATTGTTGAAAGCTGCGGAGGTTGCAAATTGCAAATGAAAAAGCGAAGCCTGATTATTTACGGAGTTCTCCTGTTTTTTATGATGGGGATTATTATCCGGGTATATGCTATCAGCAGCCAGGAAAATCTGGCTGAGGCAGGAATTTCCCAGACTACCTATACGCTGAATATTGAAACCGACCGCGGGATGATTTATGACCGGAATTTTGAGCCGCTGGTAGAGGAGACAGGAAACCATGTGGCGGCGGTTCTGCCATCCAATGAAACGCTGGCGGCGCTTTCTCCGCTGATAGAACCGGAAAATCGGGAGTGGTTTTACAATAAAATGCAGGGCTCGCTGCCTTTTATTATGCCGGTTTCCTCCTTTGACCTGATTGCCGACGGAGTAAGCCTTTTTAAAACCACCCAGCGTTATTCCCAAAACCAGTTGGCCCGGCATGTGATCGGATATGTCGACAGTACCGGCGAAAATGGCCTTTCCGGGATAGAAAAAGCCTATAACGATATTCTGGCCACGGCGTCCGGCTCCCTGTCGGTGAGCTATGCGGTAACCGCATGGAACAATACCCTGTCCGGTACCGTTCCGGAAGTGACCGATGCCCGGGAAAACGCCAGACAGGGCGTGGTCTTGACGCTGGACAAGGACATCCAGCGGGCGGTGGAATACGCTATGCGGGGGAACGGGGACCGCAGCAGTGTGGAAAAGGGTGCCGCTGTGGTCATGGATGTGGAAAGCGGGGACATTCTCGCCATGGTAAGCATGCCGGAATTTGACCCCAACGATATTGAGGCAGGGCTGACAAATGTAAATAGTCCCTTTGTCAACCGGGCGCTGGCGGCTTACAATATCGGGTCTACCTTTAAGCTGGTGGTAGCCGCCGCGGCTCTGGAAAACGGCATTCCGGTCAGCCAGCTGTATAACTGTACCGGTTCCTTGCAGGTGAGCGATATTCTTTTTCACTGCCATAAGGAAGATGGCCATGGCTGGCTGACCATGCGTACCGCCACCATGTATTCCTGTAACGTCTATTTTATCCAGCTGGGCCGGCAGACCGGAGCCGGGAGCATTCTTTCCATGGCGTCCTCTATGGGTTTCGGACAGGCGGATACGCTGTGCGACGGAATTGTCACTTCCGCCGGGAACCTGCCGGATGCGGACAAAATGACAGTTGGCGACGTTGCCAACATCAGCTTTGGACAGGGGGACTTGCTGGCAACCCCGGTGCAGCTTTGCAAAATGATCTCCGCTATTGCAAACGGCGGTCTTTTGCCGGCGCCTTCTCTGGTGAAGGGCATTACGGACAGCACCGGAACAGGAATTGAAACTCCGTCCAAGCAGTATTCCGCCGCCCGGGTGATGCAGCAGGAAACCGCCGATACCATAAAACAGTTTCTGATTGACACGGTGGAATCCGGCACCGGCATTTATGCAAAACCGGAGGTTGGAGGGGCGGGCGGCAAAACCTCCTCGGCCCAGACCGGCGTTTATGACGAAAACGGCGAAGAAATCGTTCACGCAGGCTTTGCCGGGTTTTATCCGGCAGAAAGCCCGAAATATGCCATTTATATTGTGGCCGAGGGTATGACTTCCGGCGGCGAATATACCGCCCATATTTTTAAGGATATCTGCGATTCCATTTACAGTATCGAACAAAAGAGAACGGTTGACAAAGCCGGATAAACCTTATATAATAAAGCTGTTCATATGGCAACAGGCTGTAACGGAGTTAATAAATCGATACTGTGTTTTCAGAGAGAGGCTTCCTTCGGCTGCAAGAGGCTTTAACCGGTGCGTTTTATCTGCCGCTCCCGAGCCTTGCGGAGGAAATGCCGCAACGTACTTCTGCGTTAAAGAATTTAAGCGGTATTCTTGTAATAAGAGTGCAATTTGGGTGGTACCACGGAAGTTTTGAGCCTTCGTCCCTTTTCGGGACGAAGGCTTTTTTGCGGCAACTTTGGCTTGTTTTCCGACGCGCCGGAAGATAAGCGGTTTAAAAGAATGATAAGGAAAGAAAGAGCGCGGAGAATGGAGTATTTTATGAAATGGATGGGACTTAACGAGCTACGGGAAAGCTATCTGAAATTTTTTGAAAGCAAGGAACATCTGCGGGCAAAAAGTTTTCCTCTGATTCCCCAAAATGATAACAGTCTGCTGTTGATCAATGCGGGGATGGCGCCCCTAAAGCCTTACTTTACCGGTCAGGAGGAACCGCCCCGCCACAGGATGACCACCTGCCAGAAATGCATCCGCACCGGAGATATTGAAAACGTGGGAAAGACTGCCCGTCATGGTACCTTTTTTGAAATGCTGGGCAATTTTTCCTTTGGCGATTATTTTAAGGAAGACGCGATTGCCTGGGCATGGGAATATGTGACAAAGGTACTGGAGATTCCGGAGGACCGGTTGTATGTTTCCGTGTATCAGGAAGATCAGGAGGCTGCCGATATCTGGCACAACAAGGTCGGTCTGCCCAAAGAAAAGATTGTTTTTATGGGCAAGGAAGACAACTTCTGGGAAGCGGGTATCGACGGCCCCTGCGGCCCCTGCTCCGAGATTTATTTTGACCGGGGCGAGGAATACGGCTGTGGCAAACCGGATTGCACCGTAGGCTGCGACTGTGATCGTTACATGGAGTTCTGGAATCTGGTATTCACCCAGTTTGAGCGCCATGAGGACGGCACCTACACTCCTCTTGCCCAGAAAAATATCGATACCGGCATGGGGCTGGAACGGCTTGCCGCTATGATGCAGAATGTCCGCTCTATTTTCGACGTGGATACCATCAAAGCTATCCGCGACCATGTTTGTAAGCTTGCAGGCGCGGAATATGGTGTGGAATACAAAAAAGACGTTTCTATCCGGGTCATTACCGACCATATCCGCTCGGTGGTGTTTATGGCATCCGATGGCGTACTGCCCTCCAACGAGGGCAGGGGCTACGTCATGCGCCGCCTGCTTCGCCGGGCTGTCCGTCATGCCAAGCTTTTGGGGATAGAGGGATTATTCCTGAACCAGCTTGTGAAAACCGTGGTGGATAACTCCAAGCACGAATACAGCGAGCTGGAAGAAAAATACGACTACATTATCAGCCTGCTGACTGCTGAGGAAAGCAAATTCAACGCCACCATCGATAAGGGCATGGCAATTTTGAATAAGCATATGGAGCAGCTGAAGGCCGAGGGAAAAACCATCCTAGACGGTGAGTCCTGTTTTATGCTTTCCGATACCCATGGCTTCCCGCTGGATCTGACTAAGGAGATTTTAGCGGAAAACGGCCTGACCTGCGATGAGGAAGGTTACAATGCCGCCATGCAGAAGCAGCGGGAGACTGCCCGGGGCGCTCATGCCGACACCAAATACATGGGTGCGGACGAAACGGTATTCCATAAAATAGATAAGGCGTTCAAAAACGACTTTGTCGGGTACGATACCTTGGAAGCCGATTCCGAAATCAGCTTTATCGCCACTGACCACGAACTGGCTGAAAACGCAGGCTGCGGCGATGTGGTCTATATCGTTTCTCCCGTCACGCCGTTTTATGCCGAAACCGGCGGACAGGTGGGTGATACCGGAACCATTACCACCCATAGCGGCAAATGCCGGGTACTGGATACTCAAAAAGTGGTGGCCGGCAAATTCGCTCACAAGGTAAATGTCATCGAAGGTGCCGTTCAGGTCGGCCAGAAGGCTCATTTTGCGGTGGATAAGGAAAGACGGGAGTCCATTATGCGCAATCATACGGCGGCTCACCTTTTACAGGCGGCGCTCCGTCAGGTGCTGGGCGATCATGTGCATCAGGCGGGCCAGTTGGTGGATGCCGATCGGGTACGCTTTGACTTCTCTCATTTTTCCGCTGTTTCCACCGAGGAGCTGAACAGGATAGAAGCGCTGGTCAATCAGGAGATTTTAAACGCCGTTTCAGTTACTGTGGAGGAAATGCCCATTGAGGAAGCGAGAAAGCTGGGAGCTATGGCGCTGTTCGGTGAAAAGTACGGCAGCGTTGTACGGGTTTGCAGCGTTCCCGGATTTTCCACCGAGTTCTGCGGCGGTACTCATGTGAATAACACCGCCCGCCTGGGATTATTCAAGATTGTGTCGGAAACCTCCGTGGCCGCGGGCGTCCGCCGGATTGAGGGCGTAACCGGCACCGGCGTGCTGGAGCTGATCCGCAGCAATACCGAGCTGCTGGTAAAAGCCGCGGAAGCCATGAAGCTTCAGAATATTCATGAGGTTCCCCAGAAAGCCGAAGCTTTGGTTTCAGAACTCAAGGCAAAGGAAAAGGAACTGGAGGAAATTAATCAGTCCATGGCTGAGTTTAAGGCTGCCGGACTTTTTGACAGTGCTATCGAGGTCTGTGGTCTGCGGTATATGAGCATTACGCTTTCCGGCACCAAGGTGGACGCTCTCAAGACCATTGCGGATAAAATTAAGGACAAAGAGCCCAAGGCAGTCTGCGTGATTGCGGGTACCAACGACGGAAAGACCACCTGTATCGCCGCCTGCGGGAAGGAAGCGATTGCCAAAGGGATGCACGCCGGAAAGATTGTCAGGGAGATCACCGCTCTCACCGGCGGAAGCGGCGGCGGACGTCCGGAGCTTGCCATGGGCGGCGTAGGCGATATGTTTAAACTGGATGAGGCCATGGTGCAGGTTCCCTCGATTATTGAGAAATATATCAAAAAATAAGTGGTCAAAATATTGGCTTGAGGCGGATTTTGTGTTATCATAAGCTTGTTGCTTATGATAACACTTTCCGATTTTTGGGAAAGATAGATACTAAGGAGGCGAAAATATGGATTGCCTGTTTTGTAAAATTATCGCCGGTGAAATTCCGTCAAAAAAAGTGTATGAGGATGATAAGGTCTTTGCTTTTTACGATATTGCTCCGCAGGCCCCCGTTCATTTTCTGGTAGTGCCCAGGGCGCATATTGTTTCGGCAGGGGAAATTACACAGGAAAACAGTGAGATCATAGCCCATATTTTTGAAGTAATCGCAAAGCTCGCCAAGGAAATGAACCTGGACGGGGGTTATCGTGTGCTTACCAATGTGGGAAACGATGCGGGTCAGACGGTCCGTCATTTGCATTTTCATGTGCTGGCGGGAAGAAAGCTTTCCGTCACTATGGGATAAAAACAAGGAGTAAAAAACAATGCAGGAATGTTATACGCTACATGTTGCGGGACTTACCAGGGAGCTTCCCATTTGTCCTGTCAGCGATAAAATGAGTATCGCCGCTTTTATTATGTTTTCCGATGTGGAATTAACCGTTGCCTGTGCCAGAGAGCTCAATGCCAAAGCGCCGGAGCATGATATTCTGATTACGGCGGAATCCAAAGGAATCCCTTTGGCTTACGAAATGTCGAGACAGTCAGGCAAAAATTATATTTTAGCCCGCAAGTCCCCTAAGCTGTATATGAAAAATCCTATTAAGGTGGACGTAAAGTCGATTACCACCGCAAAGATACAGAGCCTGTATATCGACAGCGATGATATTGAGAAGCTGAAGGGCAAGCGGGCTCTGATTGTGGATGACGTAATCAGCACCGGCGAGTCGGTGAATGCGCTGGAAAAGCTGATTGAAGCGGCCCAAGGAAATATTGTGGGAAAAATGGCGGTATTGGCTGAGGGAGAAGCTGCAGACAGAACCGATATCGTTTATCTGGAAAAGCTGCCTTTGTTTTTTAAAGACTAATTGACAACCGACCGAAAGGCATGATGACATTGAAAAAGCGGCCGCTATTTTTTGTTGGATGTATTTGTTATCTAACCATAGCGGCCGCTTGCTTTTTCGGCTTTAACGCCGCTTTTTCCTTTCTGCTCGTCACAGCCTTTCTTTTTATCACTGCTGTTTTAATATTCAGGAAAATTTCCAGTGTATATGTGGCTGCGGCTGCTGCGATCTGCATTTCTTTAGTTTCCTTTTGTATTCATGAAAAGCTGGTGCGGCAGCCGGCCGATGCGATGAACGGACTTACCTCTGTTATTACCGGGGAGGTGGAACAGCTTCCCGATACAGCCGGGGGCGTCGGAAACTACGTAGTCAGGATTGTTTCGACGGGGCTTGGCGGTGCTCCTGAAAACATTCGCTTTCTGGCGGGCGGGACATTAGCAGAATATTTTTCCCTTGGCGATCGGTTTACTGCAGAGGTTGAGTTTCATCGCTTTGAGCAGACGCTGGCCTTTGATATGTCCAGATATTATCTCTCCAAAGGGATTTACGGCTATCTTTATTTACACAGCATTCCTGAAGTTACATCGGTTTCCTCCGATCCTGTAAAGGCGTTTCTGAATAAGATCAATGCCGGCGTAAAAGCGGCCGTATCCAAAATATTGCCTGATTCCTACGGTGTAGTCATAAGTGCGATGATTTTGGGGGGAACAGGGGATATAGAGGAAAATATCACCGATGCGTATAAAATTTCGGGGTTAAGCCACATTCTGGCGGTTTCCGGGTTCCATCTTTCCATTCTCATGGCGGCTTTGCTGGGACTTTTTGGCGTTGTCCGGTTGAATAAACGGCTTGCTTACCTTTTTGCGTCCCTGTTTCTGATTTTTTATGGAGCTTTGCTGGGATTCACCCCGCCGGTTGTTCGCGCTTTAGTCATGAATGTGCTGTTTTGCTTGGGGAAGATTGTAAGCAGGGAAGCGGATTCCTTAAATTCCCTGGGTTTTTCCGTTATCATGCTGCTTTTATTTTCGCCTTATGGTATTTACGACGTGGGCTTCAATCTGTCCGTCTTCGCTACTCTTGGCATTTTGGTGCTGGCAGGTCCCCTTGAGTCCAAGCTTATGGGAATACTGCAAAAAAAGCCGCGGGTAAAAAGGTTGATGCGTCTGCCGATTGGAGCCTTATCGGTGACATTCAGTGCCGTGCTGTTTACGCTGCCGGTTTCAGTATTTATGCTCGGCTCTGTTTCTCTGGCGGCACCGCTGTCCAATCTTTTGGCGGCACCTTTTGTATCCCTGCTTACCGTAAGCGCTTTTATCCTGACAGTACTTGCCCCTATAGGCTTTTTATTTCCGATTGCAAAGCTTATGGGGCTCGTCTGCGGACTTCTGGCAAAGCTGCTTACCGGGATAGCATATTTATGCTCCGTAATTCCTTTTGCGCAGGTATCGGCGGATTACGGCTTTCTTTATCTTTGGATTGCCTGTTCGCTTGTGCTGGGACTTTTGGCTTTTTTCTATCATCGTAAAGTGAATCTGATTAAATATGCTGCGGCTTTTTCTACAGTTCTGCTTTTTGCGGGAATACTGTCATTTCAGCTGTTAAACCAGGGCGTGGTGGAAATAACCTGCCTGCGGGCGGACGACGGTTGCTGTGCGATAATCCAAAGCCAAAACAAGGCGGTCGTTCTTTCCTCCTCAGCCGGAAGCCGCGCCGGTTATGAAATAAGTTCCTATCTGAAAAGCAGGGGTGTCGCCGCTGTCGAGCTGCTGGTCCTTCCGGACTGCACCGCGGAAAACGCCGGGGGAGTGCTGGTATTATCACAAAAGATGACGGTCAGGCGATTGCTTTACAACGATCGCGGCAAATATATTGAAGAAACGCTTCATGCGGCGGAATTCTGCGGTTCTTCGGGGGTCTTGACCGACGCGGCGATTACCATGAAAAACGGAATGGCTATGGAAATAGGGAGCCAGGAGGATGGCTGCACGATATTTTTTCGGTATCAGGATACCACCGTGTTGTTCAGCTTTGGGGATATCGACTGCAATTTGATCCCGCTGGAAAAAACAAAGGCGGATCTTTGGATGGTAATAAACGGGGAGCCCCAAAATTACGGCCGCATCCGGTGCCGGACGGCAGTGCTCGGTTCCCTGGAGAAAAATTATACTTTGGCTAAAGCGCTGACGCTTTTGAATACGGAGGTATCCGGTATGGACTTTCAGCTAAAAATCAGCTATAAGACCAGAGGAAACGGCGTTTTGGAGTGATTTTATAGAAAAACGGAAAGGATTTTTTGTTTTAAATGAAAATCAGCGAAGAAGATTTGAAAAATCAAATCAGGGAAAACAGTCTTTCAGGGGTGTACTATCTGTTTGGCGAGGAAAATTTCCTTACTGAATTTTACATAAATAAGCTGTTCAAAATGGCGGAGGAGAAAGACTCCGTCGGATTTAATACGGCCAGGTTCAACGGTCGGGAACTGAACAGCGAAAGCGTTGCCGATTTTGCCGAGGGGCTGCCGGTCATGGGAAATAAAAAATATCTTTTTATTGACGATCTTGATTCGGAAACGCTGCCTGCAAACGACATGGACGCTTTAAAGGCGGCCTTGTCCGATTTGCCGGAAACAACGGCAGTTTTTGTGTCCACTGTGAATTCCCCTGTGAATGTGAAAAGAAGCAGTAAGGCCAAAAGCTTCGTGTCCTTTATGGAGAAAACAGGCTCGGTGCTGGAATTTGCCAAAAAGGATAAGCCCGCGCTGATAAAGTATATCAGCGGCAAGGTGAAAAAGGCGGGCGGCACGATTTCCGCTGTTGATTGCAATCTGCTCTGCGAACTTTCCGGCAACGATCTGACCTATATCAACAACGAAACCGATAAGCTGATTGCCTATCGCCCCGGTGCGGAGATCTCCCATGAGGATGTGCTGAATCTGTGCGTGCCGGTCCTGGATAATACGGTATTTGATTTGAGCCGGGCGATTTTATCCCGGCAGAGCGACCGGGCATTTTCGCTTTTGCAGGAACTTCTGGCCATGAAGCAGGAGCCGGTGGCGATTTTGGGAGCGGTGTCCATGACTTTTATCGATTTGTATCGGGCGCAGGCGGCAAAAAAAGCCGGAAAGACCGTCGAGGATATTGTGAAGCTTTACGATTATCGGGGCAAGGAATTCCGTATCCGCAATGCCTACCGGGACTGCGGGCGGTATGGTGAAGAATTTATCCGGAAAAGCCTGGCGGCTTTGGTAAAGGCCGATCGGCTTTTAAAAAGCTCCCGGCTTTCTTCCCGGACGGTTTTGGAGCAGGCTTTTGCTGAAATCTTAAAATGTCCGGCGTGACGGAGGCTTTTTCTTGATTAAATTAAAACAGGCTGTGATTGTAGAAGGAAAATATGATAAGATAAAACTGGAATCTTTTCTGGACGCGACCATTATCGCGACCGAGGGGTTCCGGGTTTTTAAGGATAAAGAGCTGCTGTCCACCATTCAGGCCTTGGCGGATAAGACCGGGATTGTGATCTTAACCGATTCCGATGTGGCCGGCTTTAAAATACGCAGCTATATTACTTCCGCTGTGGATAAAAGCAAGATCATCAATGTGTATGTGCCACAGATTTTCGGCAAGGAGCGGCGGAAAGAAAAACCGTCGAAAGAGGGCTTCTTGGGTGTAGAGGGCGTCGAAAAGGAAGTCATTTTAGATGCTTTTAGGAGATCCAAGGTGTTGTTTTCAGAAAACCGGAAACAGAGTGAGCGAAAAATCACCAAGCTGGATTTTTATGAGGACGGCTTTACCGGCAGGGAGGGGAGCGCCGAAAAAAGGCAGACGCTTTTGAGACATTTGAAGCTGCCGGGGCATTTGGGTACCAATTCGGTGTTGACAATCCTGAATACCATGTATACGTATGAAGAGTACCGCCAGATGGTGGAGCAGTTTATAAACGGATAGGGCAGAGAATAACGGAGCCTTTTTTACCAAGTGCCCTTCCCCAAAAATAAGGACTTTTCTGTCTGTTTCATAGCCGGGATAAGACGGTAAAGAGAATAGAAAAGCGCCTCACCCTGTGATTTCAGGGTGAGGCGCTTTTTATTTCAGCAGAGTTTATTCTGCTTTAAAAAGCTCTGATAATTGCACCCGCCGTTTTCCTTGTCACAGTTGTGTTTGTTTAAACAGCTGATGCACTTTTTATCTTCAGACTTTGATACCTCCATGACGACATTGTGCCCGACGACAGGGCAGTAACGTTCATGCACCGATTTGTATTCCATCAAAATAATCCCCCCTTGTTGTTCATTTGAAAAAATACAGTTGCCTTTGCGTGCCTCTAATCATAGTATATTCGAAAACAGGGGCGGATAAACGTAAATTTTAAAACTTCACAGAATAAAGATAGGAATATTTGCCAAATATACTGACATAAACTATTAGCGGAGGACACAGTTATGGAAGGTATTATAAAAGCATCCGTATCCACCGAAAATGAAAATCTGTACGACATGAGCGAAGAGGACGTTTTAAGGCAGCTTAAGGATGTGACCACTCAGCTTAAGCGCATTTATCAGCACTATAACCTGCTGACCGACGAGGATTTGATTGAGTCCTGCATCTATGAAATGCAGGCGATCAATGCGCGTTACAGTCATCTGATAAAGATAGCCAAGCAGAGGAACCTGACCTCGGAGACGAAAAACAATCGGGAATCCAATATTTTAGAAGGAGTGTTTAGAAAATTGGGGTAACAGATATTGTCATGATCGCGGTGCTTATTATCTTGCTGGTTTTCATGGTCAGGCTGTTTTCAAAAACGAAACGGCCTTTCCGCAATCTGCTTCTAAACCTTGCGTCGGGATTGGGCATATTGGTTTTGCTTAATCTCACAGGGAGCTTTACCCACATCGAGCTGGGCTATAATCTGACGACTCTGGGAATATCCTCAGTCTTGGGTGTGCCCGGCGTGACGGGCCTGCTTTTGCTGAAAGCCATGTGGGGAATTGTATAATGCTGCGGTACATAGCAAAACGCATCCGGGAAAATTTTTCCCGGATGCGTTTTGCCTTATTCATATTGGCGCAGTTTTTCTTTCCGCGCTTTCCAGTCCGTCATCAGGCGCTCTACCAGCTCGTGAAAGGGCCTTGCATGGTTTGGGTAAATGAGGTGGGCAAATTCATGGAGCACCACATACTCGATGCATTCTGTCGGGGTGGCGATCAGCTTCCGGTTTAAGGTGATTTCCCGGGAGGATGGCCGGCAGGACCCCCAGCGGGCCTTCATTTTCCGTACCTTTATGACCGGATAAGGAATACCGAAGGGAGAGAACAGGGGATGGATTTTTCTGCTGATCTCCTCGAAAAGAACACGGCATTGTTCCTTTTGCCACTTGTCCCAAAGGGCCTGTAAAGAAAGAGTATTTTCAGGATCCGGTGATGTCAGAACTATGCGGCCTTCCATACAGATGACCTCGCTTTTGAAGCTTTTTATTCTTTCAATTGCATAAACGCTGCCTAAAAAGGAAACAGTTTCCCCCTTTTCAAACCGTTTGGGAGAGGAATAAAAATGTCGCTGGTTTGTATATTTTTCCAGAGATTTCATAATCCATGGACCTTTTGCGCTAATAAAATCGTCAATCAGCTTTTGGGATATTCGGGGACCTGCGGATACCGTGACAGCTCCGTCCGGGCTGATGCGCAGGTTGATGTTTTTTACTTTTTTCCGCAGCAGGCGGTACCGGATAACCGCTTCGCCGCAGCAGACTTCCCGAAGCTCGTCATTTTTATTCTGCATGAATTTTCCCCATAAGACAAAGAAATAAATCAAAAGCCCGCCGGAAGCGGGCCTTGTTTTTTAAAACACGAGTAAGTCTGTAAGCCGAGTTCTGTATTTGACAGCAATCTATCTACGCCTGCCGTTGCCGGCAAGCTTCAGCCACCTTTTGCGGGGAAACGCCGGGCCGGCGTATCGATCCCCTTTTGCGGTGTTGCTCCGGGTAGGGTTTACACAGCCGCATGGTCTCCCATGCGCTGGTGAGCTCTTACCTCGCCTTTCCACCCTTACCGCGCGAGAGCGCGGCGGTAATTTTCTGTTGCACTATCCCTAAAGTCGCCTCCGGCGGCCGTTAGCCGCTACCCTTGCCCTTTGGAGCTCGGACTTTCCTCATGCAATTGCTTTCGCCTGACCGCAAAACGGCCTTGCATGCTGCTGTCTGACTTACTCGATGGTATTCTTATTATAACATGGATTTTTCCTAAGTCAAATCCTGTTTCAATTTGGGTGAAAAATAGAAAATCTTATCTTTTTGTGTTGCATAAGGTATCATGGAATTGTATAATAAAAACACCAAAACAAAGGAGGATATGTTGTGGGATTAAAAAGTGAATATTTGCAGGGCGTTTATGCGACAGTATGCAAAAGAAACGCCGGCGAACCTGAATTTCTTCAGGCGGTTCTGGAGGTGCTGGAATCTTTCGAACCGGTTGTGGAAAGGCGGCCCGATATTGTTAAGGCAGGCATTATCGAGCGTATGGTAGAACCCGAAAGAATGATTATTTTCCGGGTTCCATGGGTAGACGACAGCGGAAAGGTGCAGGTGAACCGGGGTTTTCGAGTGCAGTTCAATTCGGCAATCGGCCCGTACAAGGGAGGCCTTCGGCTGCACCCTTCTGTTAATGCATCTGTTATTAAGTTTTTGGGCTTTGAACAGGTTTTGAAGAACAGCCTGACTACCCTGCCCATGGGTGGCGGCAAGGGCGGTTCTGATTTTGACCCCAAAGGCAAAAGCGATGCAGAGGTGATGCGCTTCTGCCAGAGCTTTATGACGGAGCTAAGCAAGCATATCGGCGCCGATACCGACGTTCCCGCAGGAGACATTGGGGTA
>ENA-UOOK01004451-UOOK01004451.1-fermentation-metagenome-genome-assembly--contig:-NODE-4451-length-15034-cov-4.159623_pt1 | contig 15034 bp, 9 predicted proteins | sample MGYA00245777_ERZ724023 | MGnify/ENA primary metagenome ERZ724023 (study PRJEB28704, sample SAMN03018312) | fermentation metagenome | biome: anthropogenic terrestrial biome; feature: soil; material...
TCCCTACACGACGCTCTTCCGATCTTAAGGCTATTGGACAATTCTATACACCAGAATTTGTAATTGAGTATATATTAAATAATACAGTTGCAGAGGCGGATGTAGTAGAAAATCCCTTTGTTAGCGTTGCAGATATTTCTTGCGGTTCAGGGCATTTTTTAATAATGGCTTATGATATGTTAAGAGAGAAGTTCATCAATAGTTTAGAATTATTAAGAGACAATTATGCTGATGAAGTTTATTATATTAAAAGGGATGGAAGAGAAGTAGAATTAACGGGAAAAGACTATTGGAAAGAAGAGAATATTCATTACCATATATTAAAGCATTGTATTTATGGGGCTGATATAGACAGTTTTGCGATTCAATTGACAACGATTAATTTGTTACTAAAAGATTTAGATAACTTCACAGATGAATTAAATATTCTAGAATGTGATAGTTTAATAAAGTGGGAAAGAAAATATGACTGGAGAGATTTAGAAAAACAATTAGAAGATGAGTATGAAATTATTAATACTAAGCAAGTTAATTTATTCGGTGAAGAAGAATTAACTGAAATAAAACAGAAAAAGGATAGAATCACAAAAACATATAATAATTTTGGTATTGCCTTTGGAAGGAAGGGTTTGTGCGGGATCTATAATTATTATTTTTTATTATAAAGTTGTTAAAGTAGTAAAAGAGAGTATAAATAGAGAGAGAGCAGAAAATCTTCTTAAACTATGCTATTTTTGGAACAAGGAATTTGATTATGTTTTGGGTAATCCACCATATATGGGACAAAAAGGTAATAGTGAAAGTTTTGAAAAATTTAAAAAGGACCCTTATTGGAGTGGTTTTTATGAAAGAATGCAAGATCTTTATTATTACTTTTATGCACGGGGTATTGAGAAGGTTAAGGCTGAAGGAAAGTTGGGGTTTATTACTCCACCATATTGGCTAACCGCAAAAGCATCTCAAAACTTAAAAAAGGTACTTATTAGTAAAATGCAACTTATTAGAGTGTTTGATTTTTCAAATAAGAAAGTTTTTGATGATGCTCAAATAGACGGTAATATTTTTATTTTCAAGAAGTCCAGTGGAAATGATGTTGATGAGAGGATAACTATAAATTTATATGATAATAAAAATAATGATTTAATTTCATTTACAAGTAAGATATCAAATTCTGAGTTAGATACAGGAATGTGGAACATTTTTATAAGGAATGAAGAAAAAGATTATTTTAATAATAATATTCGCAGAATGGGTGAGTTTTGTACTATTTCTCCAGGGATACAAAGTGGTTGTGATAAGGTTTCAGCATCTCATATAAAAAAATATGATATTCCTAATTCCAAAATAGGTGATGGAATATTTATTCTTTCTTCTGATGAGATAAAAAAATTAAATTTCAATAAAAGCGAAAAAAAGTTATTAAAAAAGTTCTATAAAAATAGTCAGATTGAAAGATATTTTACAAGTAAAGATACTGATCAATATTTGATTTCAGTTAATGAAATTGACAATATATCAGATTATCCAAATATAGAGCAACATTTAAGAAAATATAAAAGCATACTAGATAGTCGACATAGAAACTTTGCCTTACGTAAAGCAGATAAGGAAGGTAAATGGTTTGCATTGCAAACATATAGACCAACAACAAATTTTGAAGGTGAAAAAATTATCACACCGTATAGAAGTAAAGTATCTAGATTTTCGTATAGTTCTGGACCATTTTATGGTAGTGTTGATATTTTTTATATTAGCGTAAATGACTCTAATTTTGATATATTTTATATTTTAGGAATTATAAATTCAAACTTAATGTTATATTGGTTATTGAAAAACTGCAAAAAGAAGGGAGAGATTTTAGAATTATATACTGAGCCACTAAACAATATACCTATAAAAATGGTTAATCATGATAAGCAAATAGAATTAAGCAATATTGTAAAAAAGATCATTGAACTTAAAAAGAAATATTATGAGATGAGCGAGTTAGAATTATTAATTAATAGTGAAAATTTAATAGAAGACTATAGTAAGATGGAAAGCGATTTATATGAAATAAATTCAAAAATTAACGAATGTGAGAAAAATTTAAATAAATATATATATAATCTTTATAATGTAGAAGATGAAGATATCGTAGAAATTGAAAATTATTTATCTGATATGATTCCAGAGGTTAATTTAGAAAATGATGAACCCCTAGTAATAGATTTCGATAAATTATTTTATTACTTATATGATTTAATAAGATTAGATATAAATAAGATCTTATTAAAAAATCATAACTACTGTGATTTATCATTTTTAAACAATAAGTTAAGAGAAAATAATGAAAAATTTGATAAAATTATTAGTGTTTTGAAAAAAGATGATATTACAAAGAGAACTATAGATATTATTAGACAAACAATTAATGCCGAAACAAATTCATGGAATTCTTATATCAAGGCAAAAAATAAAAATAAAATTAGTAAAAAATTTATAAAATATTATGATGGAGATAATTATGGTCTAGCAGAATGGTCTGATGAAATCCATAAAAATTACTTTTTAGATGCTATTGAAGAATATACGGTAAATAACCCAAATGAAAAAAAGGCAAAAGATATACTTAAACTATTTAAAGATTTAGATATAGAAGATAAGCAGGATTATATCGAAGTTATTGAAGAAAAAATTAGAAAAACCTTTAAGTAAGGGGTGAGAAATTGAATATACAATCAATATCAGAAAAAATACCTATAGAGGAAACAATAAAAGGAATTGAATTTATTAAATACGAAAGAAGTATAGAAAAACTAAAATTTTATATAGACGATATAATGCCCTTTGGTGAGAAAACTACTGTTAAATATAGGAATAAGTTTATTCAAAGATTTGTCGAAGCAGAAGGAGATGAAATAATATATACTCCACTTTTGAAATTTATTAATGGTGTTGATAGTTTCCAAACAAAAAAAGAAGTAATATATTTCATAGTTTGTGAAACATCAGATGCTGTAGGTGAGATTGTCAAAGGTTTTTATGATGGTTCTATAGCAGAGCAAGTCGAGTCAGATAAATTTACAGAAATTTTTAAAATAGCAATGCCTGATGCAAAAGAAAGTTCTATTAAAAAAACCTATAGTGTAGTTACTACAATCCTTGAGGATTTTGGGATATTAAGTTCAAAAAAGGATGAGTCTATAAAGAAAAAGGTATTTGTTTTAAATAATAACATCAGATCTTCCAATGAAGGAATCCTATTTAATTTGTATTATGAGTTCATAAAGATAAAAGGGAATAAAATGCCGGAAGAAGAATTAGTTTTAAATTGTAATACCTTCAAGTATTTCATAATGAGCGATTTAATGAAAAAGAGGCATATAAAATGGATGTTAGATCAAGGATATCTTGAACATTATGTGATGGGTGGAAATTCTAAATATCAGTTTTCTTATGATTCACTAGATCTTCTTGTAGAAAAGGTGATTAAAAATGATTGAACGTATTGAGAGTACACTAGACAGTATGGGGCAGAGAAGAATGTTATTTATAATCGGAGATCATTCAAGTGGAAAAACTAAATTGGTTAAAGATTGTTTAGTTCGTTGGTTTGGACAAGATTCAGAGAGCCATTATATAGATGTAGGCTTGTATATTAAAGACAAAGTTGCTGATGAATATTTAGATATTTATAAAATTTATCCAGAAGAATTTAGAGAAGATGCTGAAGTTTTTTTTAACCAACTTATAGAAGAAAAGTATAAGGATAACAAACTGGTTGTATTTGATCATATGGAATATTTGCTTTCTGAAAAGTATACTGGATGGATTAGGCTTCTTGATAAAGTAACTTTAAAAGATAATACTGCCATAATAGTTGTACCAACTGAATATGAAAAGAGTTTGCCACTTTTGGCGTACAAGTATTTAAGAGTTGAATGAGAATGGGGGGAAGGAAATGAAGATTAGAGAGATTATTGAAGTACCTAAGATTGATAAGATTGTTAGGCTTACAGACAATATGTCTAATCAAGCAGATAAAAAGAAACTAGAAGACTTACTAAAAGGCTATGTCATTACTGAAAGTGTTGAAAAGAATTTAAGTAATTTTTTCTACAAAATAACTAATTTTAAGGATAAAGGTCACGGATTTCTCATATCGGGGCTTCCCGGATGTGGTAAGTCTCATTTTATGTCTGTTTTAGGATTGCTTGTTAAATACAATGAAACATTTAATATAATGAGAGGGAAAAGTGAATCAATAGATAAGGCAAAAACCTTTTTTGAAAAAAGAAAAGTTTTTGTTGTGCCAATTATGGCAGAAGAGGGTGGACCTGAGATTTCACTAGAAGAAATGTTTTTCAATGCTGCAGAAGATATAACAGGTTTTCCTTTTACTGATGATAGTTACTATATAAAACAGTTTGAAGAGGCTATTGTAGCAAATTCTAATTATGAAAAAAAGGTAGATGATTTTGTTAGAATAGATTCAAAGGGAATATTCTTAACGTGGGCGGATTTCAAATCAAAGATTAAGAGTAGCAGAACTATAACAAAATTGATCAAAGCCTTTATTGATAAATATGAAATTACATTTTTCAATCCTAATAGAGGTAGAAAGGATAGATTAGATTATCTTTATAAGTGGTTAGATGAAGAAAACTATGATGGCGTACTTGTATTAATTGATGAATTATCAGAATACTTGAATGACAGAGGAATTAGAGCAAGAAATGATGCACTATTTCTTAAGGTATTCCTAGAAAATGCTGAAAAGGAGAGAAATGGGAAAGTCATTCCTGCTTGGATTGTAGGAGCATTCTTATCTTCCTTAAATGATATAACAGTACCTGATGTCTATGATTTAATGAAGGACAGGTTTCCGACAGAAAATCAATTTACATTAAAAGTTGATGACGTTGAGGAAATAATAGATCAAAGGCTAATCATCAAGAAAAAACCAGAAAAAATTGAAGAAGCCTATGTATTATTAAAAAATAAATATAATGCTTTCGATAAAGTAGATAAAAAGACATTTCAGCAAGTATATCCTCTTCACCCAGAAACTCTGAACATTCTTTCAAAATCTGTTCGTTTCTTATCAAGGCAAAGATCAATTGTTGATTTTGTATTAAGTGAAGTAAAAGGTAATTTAGATGAGGGCGGCAAGACAAAAGGGATAATGGATGAGGATTTTTTAAGACTTGTTACTCCAGATAGAATACTTAATCATTTCCAAGAGAGAATCAGAGAGTTAAGCGATAAGAGAGAATACTTTGAAACCATTTACTCATACTATATGGGTCCTGAAGGTTTAGGAAATGGGAAAATCAAAGAGTTATTTAAAGATGGGGATACTGATAGAGAAACCGCTTGCAAGTTAATTGATGTTATGACACTTTTGAAAATACTAGATTTAGAGAAGGAGTATACAGTCAGAGATTTAACATATATGATTCAATATCCTAAGATGCAGGGAGATTTTGCTGAAGAAAAAGTAAATAAAATCCTTCTAAAGATGTATGACAAAGGAAGATTTATTGAAATTGACCCAAGTAACAGCGATAGTAATGTAGGAGACAATAAATACTATATTAATAAAGATGTAAGTCTATCAACTAAAATCAATCAAGATTTAAAGAAAAAACTTGGATTACTAGAAGGAGAAAGTGTAGTTTCTATTGTCCCTGAAATTGCAAAAACATTAACCCAGGAACCTTTAAATATAAGTAGTTATTTTAATGAACCTACTCCATATAGAATAAATTGGAACAACACAGCAAGAGAAGGAGTAATTATATTCAATCAAATAGAAAAGATTGGATCAAAAGAATATTTATCAAAGTCACTAAATGACTTAAAAAATTCAGAGAATGATTTTTACCTATACATTGGTACAATTTTTGAGTATGAGCAGCAAAAGAATTTCATAGATAAATCCCTAAAAGAACTAAGTAGTAATACTAAACAACAATCTTTATTATCTATGTGGTCAAATTTTGAAGATGAATCTTCAAAAGAGATTGAAAAAAGGCTATCTAGGGCTATAGTATATTGGCTTCCTTCAGATGAACTAGAAAAAGAAGAAGGAAAGGACAAGTTACAAAGATTAAAGGAGTATTATGCATATTTAGAACTTCGTAAGGAATATAAGAAGAATAATGAGGATACAAATTCAAAAGAGAGTATCCAGTTACTAGGGAAAGTAGACGAGAAGATATTAAACTTAGAGGATGAAGTTTTTCAAGTACTGAAAAGTCTTTACTTAAATGGCAATTTCTTCAATATAGATGGAAAACTAGACATTAACATTTCTTCTTATGGCAATGAGTCATTAACTAAGATTATAAAAGCAGTTATAGGTAATGTACTTCAACAAGTATATAGCAGCAACAAATTTATTTGTCCTGATGAAAGTCTAGGTTTAACAGATAATGTGACTAATAAGTTTTTAAACAATTATATACTTGGTGGAAAAACTGATCCAACGGGAATAGATGTCAGTATAATTAAAAATATTGTTAAAAAATTTGGAGAAGCCAATATTAAAATAGATTCTTTTAAATTTACTGTGGATACAAAAAATAATAGTCTTGTAAAACTTATCATAGAAAGTGTAGAAAATAAGGATGAGGTAATTTTTAAGAATCTATATAATAAAGTTAGAAAATCTACATTTGGTCCAGATAGAAATATGACTGAGATTCTTTTTGGAATGATGATAAAAAAAGGCTTCCTTATACCTGTTAAGAATGATATGCCAGTTGGAATAGCAAATGTGAAAGCACCTTTAAATACTTCTGTTACAAAGTTCAAAATGGGTGAATTTGTTGATGATAAGTATACTGAGGGATTGATCCGAATAACAAAACTCTTCTTTGAGAGGAAGTTTGAGAAACAAGACCTTTCATTTCAAGAAGAACTTTGGGAAGATTTAATTGACTTTAAAAACAATACAGTATCTACAATAAATAACATATTGTTCGAAATATCCAATTTTAGAAAACCTTTAGATATAGAAAAGGATTGTTTTACTAAGACATATGATATCCTTGATACTATTAAAAGAATATTAGAAGACATTGTAGAATCTAATGGTTCTAAAGATGGTTTAGAATATTTTATAGAGGAAAATAAAGATAGTATTACCAAGGGCGATTTAGAAAGTCAGTACAAAGACTTTGGAATTATAGTTGAATGGATCAATTCAGAAGTCCCTATGGGTATTAGAAGAGTCAATGTAATGCTTAAAGGATATAAAGAATTTATACCTGATAAGCAGGAATATAAAGATTTAATTAAACAGTATGAAGATATATATAATCTTCTAAGTAATGGAGATGAGTTCATATTTGGCTCCGTTTCAAGTGAAATGAATAAAAAATTTGATATCTTCAAGAACAGTTTTATATCTCTATATGTAGAGGAACATAATAGAGAAAACAACAAAGAAGAATTTGAAGAACTGAGAAGTATCTTAGAAGATGATAATTTTAAATTCCTATCCAAATTGAGTCATATTGAAAGAATTAATATGGATTATGATTACATCAACATTAAAAGTGATATAGATAAACAATTAGAGGGGCAATGCAAGGAATCACCGTTGAAACATATTAATGGCGGGGAGAGTAGTTGCATTTGTCATTTTAAACTAGGGCAGAAGAAATATGTTGATAGTAGGGATTATTTTGACAGTGCAATTGATAATGCTATATTGGGTTATATAGATGAACTGAATACAAAGGCCAATAAAGAGAAGGTTTTTAAGTATATTAATGACCTTAGAGAAATAGGAGAGAAGAAAGATGTAATTACTTTAGTGGAAAAGATGTATGAGATACCTCTTGATGATAATAGGGTATATAAATATAAGCAATTTTTGACAATAAATCCTGAGGTTATACCATTCATTGATAAAGCCTTGAAAGTAAATATTAATTTTATACAAAGAGATATCAACAAGTTAGTAGAGGTTTTTAAAGATAAGGCTTACTCTAAAGAAGAAATGATACAGAAGTTTACTCAAGTAGTTGAAGGACAAGACGACATCAAACCAAATCTTTATATTAAGTTTACAGATTTTAGAAATGATGATTAGGTGATTATAATGGGTGAAATGTATAGATATTATCTTCAGAAATATTTAGAAAAGATGACTAACTTAGAAAGCCATCTATTGGTGCTCCAAGATAAGAACAAACTATTGGATGATATTAAGGATATAGAGTTATATCTATATCCTTATAAAGTCATTTTTGCAAACGAAAATGTTGTATTTAGGGCTCTATATGAAGATATAAAAGAAAACAGAGGAAATTATTATATAATAATCTTAAAAAATGAAGATATACAAAATAAATTATTAGATTTCATCAAACGATCTGAAGGCGGAACAGTAAAAGAAATCACTATGCAGTCACTACTTGAGTGTGTTGAAGAAGATCTTAAATGGAATGAAGAAGTTAACGAGTTTGATAGTATAGATATTAAGAAAAAGTTCAATGAATTAATTTACTATCGAAAACTTATTAGAAAAAGAAATATAGAGAAACTCGAGACCGATAAAGTGATGTTATCTTCATTACTTGAGTTAGATGCTGTTCATATAAATGATGAGGCAGATTGTTATTTGTATTATAGAGATATAAGAGATTTATATGGTGGACTTGGAAACTTAAAATTTAGGACTGATGTAAAAGGCTTGATTCAAAAGATATTTTTAGAATATGGCTCAATTTTATCTAATGTAATAGAAATGAATTTATTTGAAGAATTTGAGCGTTTCCTATGGGTATGCTGCGGATTGGATAGTTTTGATAGACTTTCTAATGAAAATTTAAAAGTTGTTCTAGAGGATGAATATGAAAAACTTAATGCCTTTACTTCACATTTAGATAAGTTGGTGGAGTTCGTAAATCTTATAGGAAAAAAAGATAAAAAATATTATATTCAAAAGAAGGATTGGGCTGAGAATTTAATATTAAATGCAAAAATAGACATTCTTTCAAGTGAACATAGTTATAAGGAAATACTTAGAGAGGGAACTGGCTCTCTAATTAATGTTCTTGAGAGTATAAAAGCCGTACTTAAGGATTATAATTTGGAAGGTCTAAAGAAGGTATTTAAGTATAATTTAGATAACCTTTATGAACTAAATGTATTAATTAAAGAAAATGTTAATTATAAGACTGAAAATATTAGTAAATTAACAGATTTATATGATTTAATAATCAATTTCTTTAGTAGAGTGGAATATGCTGAAAAACAAATATATTTTGCCGACAGCATAAGTAGTTATAGTGAATGGGAGTCTTTTTATAAGAATTATCTTTATGATTTGCAATATAAATTATCAGAATTGAGATATTTAGATAAACAAAACTTAATAGATGAGCATAGATACCTTTTGGTCGATAAACGTGTAAGTAATATATTAAATAGGTACAGGAAGCATTTTGCACAATTTTTAGAACAAAATTATTATGATTGGATCAATAGTCCTTACGGGGTATCAAGGCCTTTGTTAAATAGCGATATTCCTAATATACTCAATTTAGATTCCCAGAAGACATATATTATTATTTTTGATGGTATGAGATATGACGCTTGGGAATATATTGTTAGGCCTTATTTTGAAAAAGTATTTACAGTTAGAAATACAAAATACAGAAGTTCTTTTGCACTTCTACCAACTATTACTTCAATTTCAAGAGAGGCTATATATTCTAGTATTCTAAAGGAAAATAAGAATGATACCACTTTCCTTACTAAGTCAGAAAGTGTAAAAAAAGAGGAACAGTTAAAAGAGATAATTTTACAAGATAAAAAGATAAATATATTAATATTTAATATGTTCGATAATGACGGACACAAAGCAACAGAAGATTTCTATATATTCTACGATAAACAGAAAAAGGTTTTTGAAAATAGTATAACAGAACTATTAAAAATGATTACTGAAGATTCAAATATTGTAATTGCTTCAGACCACGGATTAATGCGTGTTGATGAAAATATTAATATGAAGGACCAAGAAGGAATAGTAAGCGTTAAATCAAGATATTTAAAAACCAATGGAGAACCTTATTTAGGTAGATGTATAAATATCAAAGATAGTATTGCATTGTCGTATGATAATAAAGGATATTTTGTAGGTGGTGGTGAAAAGGATTTTTACAGTCACGGTGGTGCAAGTATTGAGGAAGTAATTGTTCCATTTATAATTGCAGAGTCAAAAGTAACAAAGAAGGATTCTATATTTATTGGGGAAAATTCTCTATCATCTACATATTCAGAGATATTGCAATTAGATCAAGATACCAAATTAAAGTTAAAATTCAAATTAAGTGAAAAGGAAAGAATTATACTTACTTCATTATATGGATTTAAAAATCAAACTATAAGTAATAGGGATATTGAGAAGATATTAAAAAACAAAACAGGATCCGCAGGATTAGTAAGTGCAATAGTAAGAAGACTTATTAAAAAACTACAAAAAGACGGACTAGATATCATTGAAGAATCTGCTATGGGTGATTTAATTATGTATAAGTTTAATCACGATAGATTGGAGGAGATACTATGAAGAATGAACTTCTAAAAGATATTATCGACGCTCTGAGGAATGGTACAGTTCCAGCAGAAGGGACAGAGAATATTGCAGTTGGTATAGATGAGGAATTATTAGAAATTGATATACAACTTGATAATGTACAAAAAGGTAAATCTTCATTTAAATTTGTTATTGGAGATTATGGTTCTGGTAAAACTTTTTTTAGTACAGCAGCGAGAGAGAAGGCATATGATAAAGGGTTTGTGGTTTCTTCAGTAGTTATATCACAAGAAGCCCCACTTCATAAGTTTGAAGAACTTTACCGAAAAATTATGGACGGTATGAGAATACCAGATAATAAAAAGATTCCTGCATTTACTCTTATCCTTGAAGAATGGCTTCTAAACATAGAAGACAAGATAATTGAGATAGAAGGAATAGATCCTGAAGAGGATATGGAACGATTTTCACAAGAAATGTACAAAAGAATTAATGAGGAACTACAGATAGTTGGTTCTATTGCTGCTTCTTTTGCTAATGCAATTAGGGGGTTTTATAAAGCAAAATATGAAGGAAATCAAATTCTATCTCAAGGGGCAATTGCGTGGCTTAAAGGTGAAAATGTAAGACCAGAGATTAAAAAAGGCTTAAATGTAGCAGGTTCGGTAACTAGAGAAAACTCATTTGAATTTTTCAAGGCATTACTTCATATGATAAAATCTGCGGGATATCAAGGATTAGTAATTTTACTTGATGAGGTAGAAACAGTGCAGAAACTAGTGAGAGCAGATATGCGTAATGCTGCATATGAGAATCTTAGGTTCTTTATCGATGAGGCAGACAAGAATAACTTTCCAAATTGCTTTTTCTTATATACAGGAACCACTGATTTAATGGAGAGTGAAAAGGGATTTAAATCATTAGAACCTTTGTATCAAAGAGTTAAAGTAAAAAGAGATAAAACATTTAAAAACTTAAGACAACCTGTAATGTTTTTAGAAGGGCTTAATAAGAAGAAATTAAACGAAGTGGCAAAAAAAGTTAGGAGTATTCACGGTGAGGTATATTCTTGGACTCCAAATGAAAAAGTCAGTGATTCTTTTATAGAAAAACTAATTGATGATATGGCTACGGGTTTTGGTGGAGAAATAAGTATTGGACCAAGAGGTTTTTTAAGAACATTAGTAGATATACTTGATAAGAGCCAAATGTATGACAATTATGTACCAGTAGAGCAGTTCGTATTTAATGATGAAATTAGAACAATGGCAGAAACAGTTGAGAATACTGCTGCACATATTGTTAACTTTTAGGTGGTTAATATGTCAAATTTTCATATGCTTTGTGAACCTATAAAAGAAAAGATTATAAACAAACTTGGTTGGAGAGAGTTAACACCAGTTCAAGAAATGACTATTCCTGAAATAATAAATGGGAAAAATTCAATAATTCTTGCACCTACTGCAGGCGGAAAGACTGAAGCAGCATTTTTTCCTATTCTACATACTATCCATATAGAGGATATAATAGGAACATCAGTGATTTATGTATCTCCAATAAAGGCATTACTTAATAATCAGGAAGAAAGGCTTAAGAATCTTTCTTCTTTTGTATATGGAAGTGTCTTTAAGTGGCACGGAGATGTTGAATCCAGTGAAAAGATTAAGTCATTTAAACAACCACCTAATATACTTATGATTACACCAGAATCATTAGAGGTAATTCTAATGAATAAAAAAATAGATAAGAATAATTTTTTTAAGAATATTAGATTTGTTGTGGTTGATGAAATTCATTCTTTTGCAGATAGCGAAAGAGGGGTTCATCTAATGGCACTTATAGAAAGAATACAAGATTATTCACAGTATGATATTCAGAGAATTGGTCTTTCTGCAACTGTAGGGAACCCTAGAAGAATTGGCCAATGGATGCAAGGAAGTAGCAATAGAGAGTTGACTATTATAGATCCACCTAGGCAAAATAGTCAAAAATTTATTGAGATAAAACTTAACAAGAAGGATGAAGACTTCGGTACTGAAGTATGTAAAAGAATTTATGGAAAGAAGGCTCTATTTTTTTCTAATAGTAGAAGTGCAGCAGAAGGATTAAAAAAATCTATCGAAGATTATGGCATAGAAACTTTTGTTCACCATTCATCAGTAGATAAAAGATTTAGGGAAAAGGCAGAGGAGAGATTTAAGATTGGCAATAATACTTGTATTATTGCTACTAGTACATTAGAATTGGGAATTGATATTGGTGATTTAGATATTGTTTTACAACTTGATTCTCCTAATACAGTCTCATCTTTTTTACAACGTATGGGAAGAACAGGTAGAAGAAAAGGTACAATTGCTCATTATGTATTTTTCCCGACGAAATCTAATAAATTTATCTTAGCAATCGCTATATTGAATCTTGCAATTAAAGGGTTTGTTGAAAATGTATACGTTAGTAAGATATCATATGATTTAATGTTTCATCAAATATTAATTATGTCTCTTGCAGAATTTGGTATCAATAAAGATAAAGTTTTTGAAGTGCTAAAAGGAACTTATTCATTTTCAGGAATTAGTAGAGAAGAATATGAAGATCTTCTAGGATATATGATAGATAAGAAATTTATACAAATGGAAAAAAATAATATATATGTAGATACTCAAACCGAAAAAAGTTTCGGAAGACAAAACTTTATGACATTATATTCTGCCTTTGAAACTAATAAGGAATTTACAGTTAAGTATAGAAACAGAAGCATAGGTACATTAGAAAGATGGTTTGTTAATGCATTGGGAGATAACTTTCAATTTATTTTAGCGGGTAAATATTGGCAGACAGATAAGATAGATTATGATAAATCAATAATACACGTAGTAGAAACAAAAACAGCATTGCCTCCAAGGTGGATGAGTGGAGAAGGCTTTTATTCTTATGAGTTATCCCAAGAAATACTCAAAGTATTAAGCACTGATGAAGATTATTCTTTTCTAAATGGTTATGAAAAAAATGTACTAAATGAAATTAGATATGAAGAGAAGGCTTTCGGGCTTAAAATTGGGAAAGTGATTATCGAGGAAATTAAAGATGGATATCACTTTCATACCTACGCAGGAAACCGTGTGAATTATACACTGGCTACTGCTTTAAGTTTAATAAATAAAATGATTGATATAAAAAGTATTACGTGGAGTGGATTTAAGTTAGTTGTGGTAGATAAAGATTTTAGACCAACAGATAAAGAAATCTTAGATGAAATTCACAATATGAAAAATGATGAGGAATACTTTAATAATATTTATGATGAACTAATCAAGCGTGTACCTGATATTTCACTATCTAAATATCAGAAATACTTGCCAGATACATTAAGAAAAAAGATGAGTGCAGATTATGCATATGATGTAGAAAAAACTAAGGAATTCACTAAGAATGTTTCAATGGAAATATTAAAGATATATTAATGTTGGGAAGGGGGAAGTCTTATGCCTAGTTTTAATAATTTAAAGGATTTAGAAAATTATCTAAAGAAAAATCCTGAAATAGTACTTGAACAAAATATAGGTAAAGTAATCGAATATGAGTGTCCTAAATGTAAAACAGTTGAAAAGATAAAGATTACTTCTAAGAATAAGGGAAGATGTCAAAAGTGCAATAGTGATATTGAAATCACAATGGTTATAGAATAATCTAAGGCTATTTTAATTTTAGGGGAGTTTTTACAATGAAAGATAATAATTCAGTAGTTTTTACAAAAGATAGAAAGATGAATAATCGTAATTTAACAATCGGAAAGAAATATAGGCATTTTAAAGGAAAGGAGTATCTTGTTTTGCATATTGCAAGACATTCAGAAACATTAGAAGAACTTGTTGTTTACCAAGCATTATATGGCGAAAAGGGTATCTGGGTAAGACCACTTGATATGTTTTTAGAACAGGTTGAAGTTGATGGGAAATTAGTAAATAGGTTTGAAGAGTGTGAGGATAACAAGGAGAGATAGGTATGACTTCTGTAAAAAGATCAGAATGTATAGATGATATAACTTTACACGAAGCAATCAAAAGAGTTATAAATGAATACGGTTCTACTACAGTTGAAGAAATAACTTTAAGAGTTAATGAATATGGTCTATATGAAAGAAAAGATAAGAAACCTATACCTAAAAATCAGATAAGGGCCCGAATTAGAAAATATCCTCATTTGTTTATAATAGAGGATGGGAAAGTGTACCTAAATTGTAAAAACAATATTCTATCCATTGAGGCATTTGTAGGAGGTTATTTTGGAAGTTCTTATCAAGTGTCAATAGACTTAGAAAACAATACTGCAACTTATAAAAAACTTGAAGATGGTTATGAGATTATTAATGATAGAGAATTTATGATAGAATATGCTAAAATTGAAAAGTTTCGTTCGGAATTGGAAAGTATCCGTATTTTAAAATGGGAGAAGGAATACTTTGCTCCTGTTTTAAAACGAGGGATAGTATTTGAT
>ENA-UOOK01004456-UOOK01004456.1-fermentation-metagenome-genome-assembly--contig:-NODE-4456-length-15000-cov-8.856541_pt1 | contig 15000 bp, 12 predicted proteins | sample MGYA00245777_ERZ724023 | MGnify/ENA primary metagenome ERZ724023 (study PRJEB28704, sample SAMN03018312) | fermentation metagenome | biome: anthropogenic terrestrial biome; feature: soil; material...
CGTATTTTACTTCGTAAAAACGCTTGATGTTCAGCTTTAGCTGAACGAGTTCACTCGTTTTTTTTACTGATTTGTGGCTGGATTCTTGGGTGGCGGGTTAACCTTCATCTTAGTTTAAATAAACATATTAATGATTTGCTAATTTGCTTTACTCTTAATCTGTTTTAAATACCCTTTAAGATAAACAACTGCAGCTATCAGTGAAATAATTATGCCAATCCACAGCAAGCTTTCGGAAAACGGGCTATTTATAAATGCTGATACGATTCCTACAAATAAGACAAAAGCAGCTGCTTTTCCAACCCAGTTTGAGGAAACTACTATCTCCTTTTTAAGGAAGAACATCGACCCTATAATCATAGCCAGCTCTTTTCCGCATAATATGTAAAAGAACCAATAAGACAATCTGCCGCCATGGGCAAGCAGAAAAAGAGCTGTAAGCTGTATAAGCTTGTCCGCAAGGGGATCAGCCAGCTTTCCAAAATTAGAAATAAAGTTATATCGTCTTGCAATATATCCGTCAAGTATGTCCGTGAACTCAGCAAGCAAAAAAAGAATAAGACTTTCGGTCCATTTTCCCGAAATCATCCAAACTGCCATAAGCGGTACTGCTAAAAGTCGCAGTATTGTTAATATATTTGGTATATGCCGCCATTTACTTTTCTTCATGGTTCACATCCTCAACAAAATACGTCTCCATCAGCTTATATATATCAGGTCTATATTTTTTCATATTAACAGGTTTCAGCTTGTCATTTGCCCATACATGCTCAGTCTGACCGGAGACAATTGCTTTTGTATAGCCTTTCTTGAAAATCTCATAACAAAATGTTATTCTGACAGGCGTCAGATTAATTACTCCGCTTTTTACCAGTATTTCATCCTCATAATGGGCAGGATATAGAAACTTGCATTCCATTCCTATCAAAGGAAGACCAATACCTAAGTTTTCTAAGTGGCTATAAGCTAAACCGGCATGCTTTATAAGATCCGTTCTTCCGCATTCAAACCATATTGGATATACAGAGTGATGAACAATACCCATTTGATCTGTTTCCTGGTATCTTACTGTAAGCTTTGTTTCCGAAGTCATTTTACCTCCACCCCTAGAGAGTCAGAATTTTGCTTAACTCAAATAAATCCTCATTAATTGTTTTTTTCATCTTGAGCGCATCGTTAATGTCAATATCTGTAAGCGAGCCATTCTGAACAGATACTACTCGGTTTGCGCTTCCGGATTTTAACAGTTTTACAGCAAATGCACCCATCCTGCTGGCCATAACACGGTCATAAACAGTTGGGCTGCCGCCGCGTTGGATATGCCCTAATATTGTCGCTCTCGTTTTAATATCTGTTTTCTCTTCTATGTACTTTGCAACCTCAATAGCACCACCGATTCCTTCGGCAATGACAACCAAGTAATGCTTTTTGCCTCGATTTCTGCCATCAATTATTGGCTTTATAATGTCCCTGTCTATATTAAATTCTTTTTCAGGTAAAATAACCGCTTCAGCACCACCTGAGATTGCAACATTTAATGCGATATAACCGGCTTTTCTGCCCATAACCTCCAAAACACTGCAGCGTTCATGTGAATAGGCTGTATCCCGAATTTTATCTATTGCGTCCTGTACTGTATTCATAGCAGTATCAAAACCTATAGTGTATTCAGTGCTTGCAATGTCATTGTCAATAGTGCCCGGGATACCTATAACAGGCAACCCTTTTTTGCTTAAATCCAGAGCTCCACGATATGAACCATCACCACCAATGACTATTAAAGCGTCAATCCCAAAAACCTTTGCGATGGCAACTGCTTTTTCAACTCCCGGCTCCGTGTTAAACTCAGATGACCTTGCTGTTTGGAGAAATGTTCCACCCCTGTGTATAATATCACCTACGGACCTTGGGGTCATCTTGTCTATATCGCCGTACAAAAGTCCTTCATATCCCTTTCGAATGCCCATAACATTATAGCCATAAAAAATCCCTGTTCTTACAACCGAACGTATTGCTGCATTCATTCCCGGTGCATCACCACCGCTTGTTAATACTCCTATTGTTTTAATATTACTCACTTAGTCACCAACTTTTTTTAATAATGTGCTTGCTTCCCAGAAAGTCGTGAAACGACTTTTTCCTGCAGGTTTGTCTGCAGGAAGTTGTAGCTTGCTGTAACCTGTGCAATCACAATATGGTTATCCAGCCTTCTTTAGAAGACTTATGGATTTTAAGATATCTTAAATTTCATCAGAAAGTCACTTTGTGACTTTCTGAGTGATAACCATAATGTAAGGAATAGCCCGTGTACTAAACACGGGCTTTATAGCAAGTGCAACAATTCATGTTTTTATATATTGAATTAATAATTCCAATATACTATTAGCGAACAATTACTAAAAACCCTTTTCGATAATTATACTATGTGCTTCCTCGACTTCCTCTTCAGGAACTGAGACTTCAAAATAGTTATCGTTTTTCTCTTTTTGGCTGATAGGATTCAGCTTTACCAATATTCCTTCTTCCTCTAGAATGGATTTCAATTTTTCGGCTATTTCTTTATTTTGTGCCATATAAACAACAGTCCACATTTCTATGCTCCCCCCTGCTAAGGTTTGTTCCTTAGCGCTTAAGGTTAAAACTTATATGAAACCCCGACTTTACTATATATTATTTTCACAAAAAACGCAACACACATGTCTAACCCTAACCCTTTATTCTTACCGGTTTCTTTTCATATTTTACATTAATTTCTCCAAGCAAATTTTTTAATTCTTCCTGCAAGGCTGAATTGTAAAGTACCCTGAAGTTTTTTTGCATCTTACCGCTGCAATATAAGTAAACCTGAGTTGTAGTTCCTTCGAAGTATTTTAAAAGCGAAATCACCGCTAAAGTGATTTTTTCGGGAGTTTTATCAGGAATCCTGACCTTGAGACAATATCCTGCATTATTTCCCGCCTTTTGCTCCGAAGCATTGTTTAAATAAACAGGCTTTGTTTTTTCGTAGCGGCTTGTTGGTTCCCGGAGTCTTGGTTCATTAGAATTATCTGCCTTTTTAATTGATGCTTCAAAGCCCTCTCCCTTTACTATCGGTTTAATCATTTCTGTGATTACTTTAGGCGCTTCATCTTCCCTAACACTTAATTTGCCCTCAATCCATACAGGAAATTCAGGCTTCAATAAATCCCCATACTTTTCAAGAGTGTTAGGAAATACTATTATTTCCATTTGTCCGGTTAAGTCTTCAATTGTTACAAATGCCATAAGCTGATTACTTCGGGTCGTAATAGTTTTTATATCCGTAACAATACCTGCTATCCGAACAAAGGCTCCGTCTTTTGAATGACTGCCCATCGTCAAATCTTCTTTTTCTTCATCAGTCATCAAATCAATCGAATATAGTGTTACCCATTTTTTAATATCATTTTCATACTCACTTAGCGGATGACCTGAAATGTACAAGCCAAGCATATCCTTTTCCATCGCGAGTAAAAGCCTAAAGTCATATTCGTCAATTTCAGGATAGTTAATAGAAAGCATTCCATCATCGGATGAGCTGCCTTTTTCAAAGAAAGATAGCTGGCCTTCCATTTTTATTTTTCTTGCATGGGAAATATTGTCCATTATGCTTTCATAGGAATTAATCAATCTGGAACGATAAATTCCCAAAGAATCAAGGGCACCGCTTTTAATAAGGCTTTCAACACATCTTTTATTCAAATCCCTGCCGTCGAGCCTTTCACATAAATTCGGAAGAGATGAGTATGAACTGTTTTTCTGCCTTTCAATAATAATCTGCTTAACAATACCGGAACCGACATTCTTAATGGCTGCCATACCAAAACGGATTTTCCCACCTGTTACAGTAAACCCTTCGCCGCTTTCATTTAAGTCAGGTGGAAGAACCTGAATACCCATTTTCTTGCATTCAAGAACATACTGGGATATTTTTGACGGAGTACCCATAAAGCTATTTAAAAGAGCTGCCATAAATTCAACAGTATAATAATGCTTAAGCCATGCTGTTTGGTAACCAACTACGGCATAAGCCGCCGCATGGGATTTATTAAAAGCATAGCTGGCAAAATCCATCATTTCATCAAATAAACCGTCGGCAGTCTTTTCGTCAACACCGTTTCGTATTGCACCGGGAATTATTACTTTTCCTTCCGAATCTGTTTCGCCATAGACAAATTTCTGTCGTTCCTCTTCCATTACATCCTTTTTCTTTTTTGACATGGCTCTGCGAACGAGATCTGATCTGCCAAGGGAATATCCCCCCAAATCCCGCACAATTTGCATAACCTGCTCCTGATAAACCATACAGCCATAAGTAACATTTAAAATAGGCTTTAGCAGCTCATGTGCATAGCTGATGCTTTTAGGATTATTTTTATTGCGGATATATTTTGGGATCTGATCCATGGGTCCTGGGCGGTAAAGAGAAATCCCAGCTATTATATCTTCAATTGACGTTGGTTTTAATTCTGTCATAAACTGCGTCATGCCTTGGCTTTCCAATTGAAATACACCTGCTGTGTCTCCGGCGCCAATCATATTGAAAACCGCAGGGTCATCCATCTCCAAGGAATCTAAATCAAGCTTTACTCCATGGTTATCTTCAACCATTTGTACCGTATCCCTTATGACTGTTAGGGTTCTTAAACCCAGAAAATCCATTTTTAAAAGCCCCAGTTCTTCAAGGGTTGTCATTGGAAATTGAGTGGATATATTGCCGTCAGTTTGATATAGAGGAACATATTCAGTAACAGGTTCTTTGGCGATAACAACACCTGCTGCATGGGTTGAAGCATGCCGGGGCATGCCTTCAAGAAGAAGAGCAGTGTTTATAAGCTCATGAATTCTGTGATCGTTTTCATAAGCCTGTTTTAAATCAGGGCTAAGCTTCAAAGCTTTATCAAGAGTCATCCCCAATTGCATTGGTATCATTTTTGCAATTTTATCAACCTCGGCATATGGAATAGCCAAAGCACGGCCAACATCCCTTATGGCAGCACGGGCAGCCATTGTTCCAAACGTTATAATTTGCGCAACCCTATCCTTACCATACTTTTGAACAACATAATCGATAACCTCTCCCCGTCGTTCAAAGCAAAAATCAATATCAATATCAGGCATACTAATTCTTTCGGGATTTAAAAAACGTTCAAAAATCAGCTGATATTTTATTGGGTCAACATTTGTAATCCCAAGACAATAAGACACCATGCTACCGGCGGCAGACCCGCGTCCAGGGCCTACCATTATTTTGTTTTCCTTTGCATATCGTATAAAATCCCATACAATAAGAAAATAATCAACATAACCCATCTGATGTATTACCGATAGCTCGTAATTAAGCCGTTCTCTCAGCTTTTCATCCTCACTGTATCGCTTTTTAAAACCAATTTCACATAACTGTTTTAAATAATCAAAAGCATCACGATTCTCTGGAACATCAAATTCAGGCAGATGAAGCTTCCCAAACTCAATCGATGTATTGCACATAGCAGCAATTTTTACAGTGTTCTCGATTGCTTCCGGACAATAATGGAATTGTTCGTTAATGGTCTCCGGTGACTTAAAATATAATTCGTCGGTGGAAAACTGCATACGATCTTCATCTTCGATAGTTTTAGCAGTCTGAATACACATGAGAATTTCTTGTGCTCTGGCGTCCTCTTTGTTCAAATAATGAACATCGTTTGTGGCAACAAGGGGAATCCCAGTTTCCTTTGAAATCTTTAAAAGCCCTTGGTTTACAATCTTTTGCTCCTCAAAACCATTTTGCTGCATTTCCAGATAATAATTATCCCTGCCGAAAATGGTATCGAATCTAAGTGCAAGCTCTTTTGCTTTGTTATATCCATCATTAAGCAAAGCCTGTGGAACATCGCCCCCTATGCATGCACTCAAACAGATTAAGCCTTCATGGTATTTTTCCAATAGCTCCATATCGATTCTCGGCTTATAATAAAATCCCTCAATGAATCCTGTTGATACAAGCTTCATTAAATTTTTGTAGCCTTGATTATTTTTTGCAAGCAAAATTAAATGCCCTTGCTCCGCATCAATCCTGGCATCCTTATCAAACCTTGAGCGAGGTGCAGTATAAACCTCACATCCCAGAATAGGCTTTACACCCTGCTTTACACATTCCTTATAAAAATCAACAACCCCATACATAGCACCGTGATCGGTTATGGCAACCGAATCCATTCCCAATTCCTTTACCTTTGAGACAAGGGAAGAAATTCTCACTGCGCCATCTAAAAGGCTGTATTCCGTATGTACATGTAAATGAACAAAAGCTCCCATATCATCCCTCTTGTTTTATCAAGACCCCTACGATCGCATCAGAGCATATTTTTAGCCCTATGGGTTAAACACATATCAGGGGGTAAACCGATTTTTAACCCCCCACAGTTTTTATATAAAACGCCAATGAAGCATGCAACTGTATAGTTTTCAAGTATACAAGCTATTAATATTTTTTGATTTACAAAGCTTGGAAATTAGTGTCTGCTTAAAAGCTTTTAAGGTCAAGCCGAAAAAGTATTATGATTATTTGATGAAATTAATACATCTCTTATATTATACAACATACAAATAAATTTTCACTAAATATTTTGCAGACTGTTATAGCGAGTAACAGGGCGGACATTCATGCGAAGTAGCGGGTGGTTATTAAAACAAAAGCGACATTTGCAGAGTTATAGCTCATGCTTAAGGAATAATTTGATTTATGGCAAAAAATAAATAAAGTCCGTAAAAAATCCACATTGGCCAGTGTGTTAAAATTTTTAATGAAATAGTGCGTTCCGGATTTTTATTTGCTTCAACCTTGTTCTTTGTTAGTGCTTCAAAGGATTTAATGGTAATAAAAAGAAAACCACCTGCAAAGGCCGCAAATATAATCAGGCTTGACAATACCTGGGATGTTAATGCCTCTGATGTTAACTCCCCGGTGTTTAAGGCATTATTGCTTACGTAGTTAAGTAAAACAGATAGAAAGTTGTTTGTAAAATGAGCCAGGGAAGCTGCAATAATAGAGCCGGTACGATAGCAGTACCATGCAATTAAAATGCCAAGAAAAAATGGTCCCAAAAGATTACGTATGTCAAAATGAACAAACGCAAAATAAATAGACGAAACTACAATTGACATTTTTACGCCTAAGCCTTGAAAAGCATTGTAAATTATCCCCCTGAATAAAAGCTCCTCACAAATCGCAGGAAGCAAGGCTATAACAAAAATCTGCAGCCAAAATTCTCTTGGGCTTTTTGCTGCCGGTATGTTGTCTATTTCAACAGGTCCTATTTTCTCCACAAAAAAAATGACAATTGAATTTAACGCAGACGCAATAAAGCTGGATGTAAACGCCATTAAGACAATTAAAATCGCTTCCGGAATAGAGATGCTTTTAATTTTAAAGAACTCGACAGGTTTTAGCTTTTCCCTGCTTACAAAAATCAGAACCGGCAGCAATATAATAAATAATTGATTGAACGCAACAAAAAGGTAAAAATTCTGTTTAATCAGTTCATATCCAAAAGCAAAACGGAATATCAACTGTGATGCTATGTAAAATAAAACAACAATCAATACCAAATAATTAGTGCGTTTGGCGAGCATTTTTGTTTCCAAATTAAACTCCTGACATTTCGTCTCACTTATACTCATATCATATTAATTTCTATGTAAAGCCATAGTCATTAAAACTATTATTTCAGTATCTATTAAACCCTCATCACTTCAGTCTCTATAAAGCTTCTATCATTTCAGTCTCTGTTATTATCAACATAACTTGTCGATCAAACTCATCTATGGGAAGCTTGTCTGTAATTTGAAAGTCAAAAGCTACGCCAATGGTTTTGCAGCTTTGTGGGATATTATCCAAAAACATATCATAGTATCCCCCTCCATAACCAATGCGGTAACCATTCCTGTCAAAAACAAGCCCGGGGACAATCACAAGATCAATATCCTCTGCTAAAACAGGCTTAAGGTGTGCTTTTGGCTCATATATACCAAGAATGCCAGGCTCTAAATCCTCTGCCGGGTTTTTTATCGGAACTGCGTCCATTCTTTCTTTACGAACTATGCGGGGCACGCATACATTCTTTCCCGCATCCAAAGCATTTTTGATTATCTGCCTGGTTTCCACCTCATTACCCTTTGATACATAAATAAATATTGTGTTGCTCTGTATATACCAGGGATGAGAAATAAGCTTGTCTGCAACTATTTCGCTTTTTGCGGAAATGCTTTCCGGGCACACAGAGTTTCTTTGTACAACCGCTTTTTTTCTTAGATCTTTTTTATCTTCCATTTTATTATCATTTAATCAGCATTCAATGAGGTAGACTGAAAAACAGGCTACCTATTGAGGACGCGGATTGTTCCTTTTCATCAGCTTACGTTCGTTCCACATTTTGGGCAAAACGCTGTATCGGCGCTTATTTCCGAACTACAACCGGGGCATTTTTTAGAGTTTTTAAGCTTCATTTGCTTTTCTTGAAGCTCCTCTATTTTTGCCTCGTACTCCGTAATTTCACTGCATTTTTCTGTGTAACCCAAATCATTACCTGCCTTGAATTGCTGATACACTTCCTCACCTATTTCAGTATATATTTTTCTAATCTTGTCTTTTTCCTGGGTAATCCCCATGTTCAGCTTTTGTATTTCAACTATGTCACCTGTTCTTTGTGCGATATTTTTAGCCGTCCTTTTCAAATTATCCAAAAATGCCATAATACCAACCTCCTATATAAATTTGATTTTATTATATGATTTTTGTACAAGAACTCATTTTTAATGTATGTTAATCCTTTAGAAAATATCTCACATATAGGACTTATTAACTCAATCACATCAGGCTTTTAGCCAATAATTTCTTTCTTAACATTGAATTAACCTCAACAGGTTCCGGAACTTTCATTGCCAGCTTCATTTGAGGGTGAGGTGCACTCTCGATTAGATTACCGTCTATATCCCGCATTTCGTCAGCAGTAAAAGCAATATCTTTGCCATTTGGCTGCATTATTTCAATATAATCGCCCTTTAGGATTCTGTTTCTCTGCTCAATAACGGCTGTTTTATCCTGCTCATTGTATGACTGAACAACCCCGACAAATTCCCAGGTCTTTATATAATTGCTTGTGCCATAATTCTGGCTTTTATGATCGGGCTTTTCAAAGAAAAAGCCTGTGGTGAAGCTGCGGTTACTTACCTTGTTTACTTCCTCAAGCCATCTTTCCTGAAATACATAGTGTTCAGGTGAGTTAAGGTATGAATCCAATGCCATGCGATAAGCTCTGACAATTGTTGAAACATAAAACGCGCTCTTCATCCTGCCTTCTATTTTTAAGCTTGTAACACCTGCTCCAATAAGCTCCGGTATATGCTCTATCATACATAGATCTTTAGAATTAAAAATAAATGTGCCTGACCCGTCCTCTACAATTGGGAAATATTCGCCCGGGCGACTCTCCTCCATTAAATGGTATTTCCAACGACATGGGTGAGCACAGTCTCCGCGGTTTGCATCTCTGCCACACATAAAATTACTTAAAAGGCATCTTCCGGAATAGGAAATACACATAGCACCATGCACAAAAGCTTCCAGCTCAAGATCCGGGAGCTGCCCGTGAATATAAGACAATTCCTTTAGAGAAAGCTCCCTCGCAGATATTATTCTTGTTGCACCCTGCAGTTGCCAGAACCTTGCGCTTAAATAATTGGTTACATTAGCTTGGGTGCTGACATGGATGGGCAATCCGGGGCTTATTTGCCTTACGATTGTGAAAATACCGGGATCAGAAACTATAACTGCGTCTGCACCAAGCTCTGTAATTTGTTTAATATAATCCTCAATGCCTGTTAAATCGTCATTATGAGGTATGGTGTTTAATGTAATATATGCTTTCTTATGATTAAGGTGGACAAATTCTATGCCCTCTCTCATATCCTCAAAAGAAAAATTCCCGGCTCCGGCTCGTAGCCCAAAACGTTCACCTGCAAGGTAAACAGCGTCTGCTCCGTAAATAATAGCCATCTTCAATTTTTCCAGATTCCCCGCCGGTGCAAGAAGCTCTATGGACATACGCACACTCCCTTTTAATGTTTATAGCTTAAGGCAATCCCATCTCCTATAGGAATTATGCTGGTTGTAAGGTCTTTCCTGCTCATAAGCTCATTAATGTATTCTTTAAGCCTTACAGCTATTGTACGGTGCTTATGCTCTATAAACCCCATTTTAGCAACCAAGCCCTTATATAAAATATTATCCGTTATTAATAATCCTCCGGGTTTTAAAAGACGCAGACAATCGGGTAAAAATTCAGGATATTTACCCTTGGCTGCATCCAGAAAAACAAGATCATACATGCTGCCAAGGCACTGCAGCACTTCGGCAGCATCTCCAATAAGAACGCGGATAACCTTTTCAAGCCCTGCTTTTTTAATATACTGCCCTGCTATTATTGCAATATCCTCTTCCATTTCAATGGTATCAACAATTCCATTTGGGCGCAATGTCCTGGCAAGAATAATAGAGGAATATCCTATAGCTGTGCCCACTTCCAATATTCTCTGGGGCTTTATTATCATACTTAGAGTTTCTAAAAGACGAGCAGACTCAGGCTGAATGATAGGAATATACCGCTTCTCAGCATATTCCTCCATCTCGCTTAGCAATGAATCGCTGCTTTTCATTGTTTTAGATAAAAAGCTGTGTATATTTGGATATGTTATTTCATTTTCCAAGATTCAACCTCAATCAGTTCATTCCGTACTTCGCAAGATCTCTATTATGACCGGTTAAAGTCTCATTATAAATAACAGTACCATCCGGCGGTGAGAAGAAGAAATAATAGTTTGTTTCTTCAGGATAAAGAGCTGCTTCAATTGCATCAACTCTAGGTGAACATATGGGGCCAGGTGGGAGTCCTTCGTATTTATATGTGTTATATGGGCTTTCTATCTGCAAGTCCTTATATAAAACGATCTCTGCTCTTCCCAGGCCTGCCATAATTCTTGCGTATTGTATGCTTGCATCAGTTTCCAGCTTTGGAAAGCCCCTGCTGTTTAGACGATTATGAAAAACGCTTGATATCATTTTATAATCTTCAGCATACATAGCTTCCATTTCAATAATTGAAGCAAGCGTAATTACCTCATCCACAGTCATTCCCAGCTCTTCTGCACGTTCATAGTATTCCTGCTTAAATATCGATTCAAATTCCCTTAATAATCTATCAACAATTTCTTCTTCGCCCCACTCAAGATCAATCTTATATGTATCCGGATACAAATACCCCTCCAAAGGATATTTCCTATCCGGAACATCTTTCAAAAAATCATATTTTTTTATCGCTGTTTTGCATAGAGATTCAAACCTATCCCTGCCAACAATATTTCTCTCTGACAAATAATCCAAAAGCTCAACAACCGTAAAGCCTTCAGGAATTCTTACATCAATTGACGGGTTTGATAGAGGTTTATTGGTTAAAATAATCATAAGACCTTCATAATTAAGCTCTTTGCTGATAATATGCTTCCCGGCTTTGTATTTGCCATCATATCCATTCAGCTTTGAAAGGGATTTAAACAGCCAAGGATATTCAACAAAGCCTTCTTTTTGTAAAAGGTTTGCAACATCCGATGTTGTGTAGCCTTGTGGTATTTCAATTTCTATCTGCTGTTCTTTTGGGATCTCAATTATTCCCGTATTTTTATAATCTACACCGTATTTCGTCAAATAATCGTAAGACACGTACGCAGCAGAAAAAAACATTACCATGCATAGTACCACAAATATAAGGAACCTTAAAAACCATCTTTTCTTTTTCTTTCCCGGCTTTGCCATATACTCACCTTCCTGAACAACTAAAGTGGGCTTCGCCCACAACCAAATAGCGGAACCTTACAGCTGTAAAACATAAAATTCTTGTTTTTATTTGATGTTTTGCATCTGTAAGGTAGTAAGGTCTTACTATATAAGTTGAACATTTCTCAATTAATCTTCTGTTTTATTTTTTGTCGATCTATTTTTTGCTCGCAGGTTGTTGTCTAAAATCTTCTTACGTAATCTGATGCTTTTTGGAGTGACTTCAACAAGCTCATCATCAGCAATAAACTCAAGGCATGCCTCTAAACTCATGTTTATTGGCGGAACAAGCCTCAAAGCATCATCGGATCCTGATGCTCTCATGTTGGTGACATGCTTTTTCTTGCATACATTAATAACAAGGTCATCAACCCTGGAGCTTTCACCTACAATCATTCCCTCGTATACCTGCTGTCCGGGCTCTATGAAAAGATTACCTCTTTCCTGACCGTTGTACAGCCCATATGTGACCGCTTCACCCGTTTCCCAGGCAACTAGGGAACCGCGGGATCTGCCTTTCACCTCGCCCTTAAGAGGCTCATAACCATTAAAAATATGATTCATTATACCATTTCCCCGGGTATCAGTCAAAAACTCAGAACGAAAACCAATAAGCCCTCTTGCAGGTATTTTGTACTCCAGCCTGGCAAGCCCCTGATCCGGTGCGTGCATATTTGCAATCTCACCTTTTCTTGAACCAAGCTTTTCCATTACACTCCCCATATATTCTTCAGGTACATCCACCGTAAGATACTCAATAGGTTCGCATAATTGGCCGTCTATAACCTTTGTAATGACCTCAGGCTTTGAAACCTGAAACTCATATCCTTCGCGACGCATTGTTTCAATTAGTATGGAAAGATGCAGTTCTCCCCTGCCTGAAACCTTAAAGCTGTCGGGTGAATCAGTCTCTTCAACCCTTAAGCTGAGATTAGTTTCAATTTCTTTAAAAAGCCTGTTTCTAAGATGCCTTGAGGTAACGTATGTCCCCTCTCTTCCCGCAAAGGGGCTGTTGTTTACAACAAATTGCATTGAAATAGTCGGTTCATCTAAATCAATAAAAGGTAGTGGTTCAGGATTATCAATATCACAAATAGTTTCTCCTATTGTTATATCCTCTGAGCCAGTGATACAAACAATTTCTCCTGCTCCTGCTTCCTCAACTTCCATACGCTTCAGTCCGCTGAAAATATGGACTGGACCAATTTTAATCTGCTCATTTGTACCGTCTTTCCTGCAGACAACCGCTCTCTGCCCTTTTCTTATTATACCTCTTTCAACCCTACCTATAGCAATTCTTCCAACATAATCATCATAATCAAGGCTTGAAATTAAGAGCTGAAGGCTTCCGTTTACATTTCCGGCAGGTGCCGGTACATAGCTCAAAATCGTTTCAAAAAGAAATGATAAATCATGAGCATTATTTCCGTTTTCACTTTTTTCATTGCCTAAAAAAGCATACCCATCTCGTCCGGATGCATATACAACAGGGAAATCCAGCTGATCATCATTTGCTCCCAACTCGATGAAAAGATCAATTATTTCGTTAATAACCTCTTGTGCTCTTGCTTCTTTTCGGTCAACCTTATTTATAACAACGATTGGCTTCAAGTTAAGATTTAGTGCTTTTCTAAGCACAAATCGAGTTTGAGGCATTGGTCCTTCAAAAGCGTCTACCAAAAGAAGAACACCATCAACCATTTTGAGAATACGTTCAACTTCTCCACCAAAGTCAGCATGGCCAGGTGTGTCAACAACATTTATCCTTACGTCTTTGTATAAAACCGCTGTATTTTTAGACATGATGGTAATTCCTTTTTCTCGCTCAAGGTCATTGGAATCCATCACTCGTTCCACTACTTTTTCATTCGCTCTAAAGATACCGCTCTGCCTGAGCATGGCATCAACAAGAGTTGTTTTCCCATGGTCAACATGGGCTATTATTGCAATGTTTCTTATGTCATTACGATTGTTGGTCATTATTTCACTCCCTCATTTCACTTTTCCCATTCTAAGCTAATGTATAACCGCTTGTCAATAAAATTAAAAAAATAAGATATGGGGCACTTTGGGAGTCTTTAAAAGGATGTAAGGCATATTTGTTCAGCTATGTGTTTTTATCGCAGTGGAATCATATATATCGTTTCATGTAATGGGATCAACTGCATGACTCCATATAGTGGGATCAGCTATATAAACTCCTGCAACGGATTTAATTATTTAAACCCATATGATCAATTATATGGGTTCTTGTAGTGGATTTCGTCTTAAAGATCTCACTGTAGAGTCGAATCATCCATTAAACAATAAACCTCTGTATACAGCTCTTTTAATAAAATGCATATCCCGTCCTGTTCTCTTTTTCAATTCTTTAATAAAGGAAACAAGGCTGATAAAGCTCTTTTTATCTATTGTTTTTGATCCAAAACGCACACTGTAATAGATTGCAACCATTTCTTTCATTTGCATTCCTTCAAACATAAAATACTCATCTACCCGGGTTGCATAGTCCATTGGCGTCTCTCCGATGCTCAAGCTGTAACCTGCCTGTTCCAATAGAGAAACCGCGTAATTATATAATAAAGCAATGCTTTTCTTTTGAGGCATAAGCTTTATAACAACCCTCTTTATAGCAATATAGAGCATATTTATAATCCAAAGAACAATAACAGCAATTGTTAAAATAAGCATTACAGGAACATCAGAAGTGTCATGATCGTTGGCAGGCGCTTCCCAATCACTTTGGTCTTCATCATCCGGTATTTCCTCATCAGGCTCAAAAACGTCAGGTGTCGTTTCATTGTCAGGATTGTTTCCCGGTAAAGTTTCCGACAGGGATATATAATAATCCATAGCTCCCGTCATCGGTGGTGTGGGTTCGAATGTAACCCATCCCACGCCTTCAAGATAAACCTCAACCCAAGCATGAGCATTGTTGTTTTTCACGTAAAAGTAACCATTTTCTTCTGCTGTTTCCGGCAGAACAAAGCCCTCAACATATCTGGCTGGAATACCGATAGCTCGCGTTAAGATGCACATAGCGCTTGCAAAGTATGAGCAATAACCCTCTTTCCCGTCAAACAGAAAGTATTCTATGAAATCCTGATCCC
>ENA-UOOK01004457-UOOK01004457.1-fermentation-metagenome-genome-assembly--contig:-NODE-4457-length-14991-cov-3.059320_pt1 | contig 14991 bp, 8 predicted proteins | sample MGYA00245777_ERZ724023 | MGnify/ENA primary metagenome ERZ724023 (study PRJEB28704, sample SAMN03018312) | fermentation metagenome | biome: anthropogenic terrestrial biome; feature: soil; material...
GGGAGGTTATGGCGGCGAAGGATTCCTATACCGCGAGGATTTAAGAAAGGCCTGGGGACTTCCTGAAATCAATAGTCTTGAAACAATGGAACAATACATGTATAGAGCAAAGGAAGATTCTAAATACAAGGATGTTTCCCTGGTTACCGATCAACGTGTCTGGACCAGTCTGTGGTATATGATCGCCGGTGATAAATACATGACAGCTACCGATTTGATTGGGGCGCCATATGCCGTCGTAGCCTATGACGACCCATATAAAGTCGTAAGCGTCATCGATACACCGGAATATAAGAAAGTGCTGGAATATGCGGCGAAATGGTATAAAGACGGTATCATCGATCACGATATTCTTGCAGCGCAGCAAAATGCAACGGCAAAAGCTGCTGAACTTGTAAAATCAGATAAGAAGCCCTGTGAAACAAATTCACCTCGTTGGTCCATAGAAGGCAGTATTATAGCTCCGGTCTATAAAGAACATCCGGAGTGGGAGATGGGCTGGTATGATTACCTCTATAATAAAGCGCCCGCTTACTTGCCGTCCATAACAAATGCAACAGCTATTTCGATCAATGCAAATTCCAAAAATGCACTGACAGCATTGAAGTTTATCGAAAAGGCACATACCGATCAGACATATTATGATTTACTTAGATTCGGTGTGCTGGATGAAAACTACAAGCTGGTAGATGGCATTCCCTCTACTACAGGTATTGATTCAAAGAATATTAAACCAAGCTGGACAGGTCTTCCTGACGGTTATATGGAAAAACCGGGAAAGAGTGCTGATCCAAGATGGCAGACGGATGCTGAAGCAAAGGAGGCAGCAGGTAAACCTGCTACAGAATACAGCCCCATGGAAGGATTTACATTTAATACTGCCGGTTTATCGGCTGAAATAGCCGCGCTTGAAACTGTAAAGAATCAATATATGATTCCGATTCAGTGCGGCGTAACCAAGAATATTGCCGACGATCTGGCAAAGGTCAGGGAGAAATTGGAGGGAGCCGGATTGCAAAAATATCTCGACGAATTGCAGAAGCAGTTAAGTGAATTTGCCGCCTCGAAAGGCAAATAAAATGTTTAGCATATTATAAACAAATAAAATGGCAGCCCTTCTAATCATCGATTTGCAGAAGGTTTGTCAGGCAAGGAACAGGATGCATGATTTTCAGGGCATCCTTCTTTGCCGTTTTCGGGGCAGGACTCTTGTTTAAGCCTGAAAATAGAGTATAATTAAGGAAATAATGAGGGTGAAGTATGCAGATAGTAACAAGAGCTAAAAATTTAAAAGACTGGTTTTCGAATTCATCCCTGATTACAAAAATGTTTATTCTATTTGCGCTTGCCGGAATAATTCCGTTAAGTGTGAGCTTTGCTATCTCTTATAAGGAAATATATCTGTTTTCATTAAATAATCAGAAGTCCATGGCTGAACAAGGGTATGAGCAGACCCTTACCGCATTGTCCAATCAGTTTGAATATGTTTACAAATTATCGACATTGATCACAGCGAATGAAAATTTCAATAACCGGCTGAAATCAATAAGAGACAGCAAAGATCCGCAGGAGCAGTATATTGAATATAAAAAGCTGAATGCTGATTTAAGCAATCAATTCTTCAGTACGGAATATGACAGCGTGATGTATTATGTAAGCAGCGATTTTAGCTTTGATGAAAGTATGTTTCCAATTTTCCGCTCCAGCGAAACAGAAAAGGGGAAGGAAGTGATAAAAAAGCTTGATGATAACGATAACAAGCCGGCCTGGATGTTTTACAGTGAAAACCGTACGTTTATTTCAGGAGAATATTTATCCCTGGGAAGATATATCTCTGATATGTCCGACTATAGCAGATACATTGGCATTGTAATGGTTAATATTAATTTGGATAAGATAAAAGATGCTTTTATTCTTGCAAAGCCGGAGGGACTGGTATATCTAAAGACAAAGGACGGCCAGATAATCACCTCAAGCAATGATCAAATTCTGACCGGCATCCATATAACCTCGCACATAGAGGGGCAGTTTCGCGGTGATTTCAGTGAAATACCAATAAATAATCATTTATACCTGGCATGCAGAAGAGAGATTCCTGATACAAATCTGGAGCTGGTTTCAATAATTCCGATAAATGATATTTACCATTCCCTATTTTATGACAATATAAAAATGATCATTTTCTATATATGTACATGTGTTTTTATGCTGCTTATCATTTACGCTATCGCAAAATCCATCTCAAAGCGGATATTATTACTTTCGCGAAAAATGAAGGGAGTCCGGGAGGGAAATTTAGAAAAACTAAGTATCCCGGAACAGAGGGATGAGGTAGGCAACCTGGTTACCAATTATAATTATATGATTGACGAGATCCAGTCATTATTATTTCAACAGTTTGAACTGGGACAGGAAAAGAAAGGCGCAGAATTAAAGGCACTTCAATCTCAGATAAATCCTCATTTTTTATATAATACTCTTGATATGATAAATTGGATGGCTCAAAAAAATGAGAGCGATAATATCAGGGACACCGTATATGCCTTGTCCAAATATTACAAGCTTATTTTAAATAAAGGTGAAGATATTATAACCATCAGTGATGAAATACAGCTCTGTAAAGCATATATGTCTATTCAACAAAAGCGGTTTAAAGATAGAATAAAATTTATGGTTGATGTGGAAGAAACGGTTATGAGATATTTGATTCCCAAGATTACATTGCAGCCGTTGATTGAAAATGCGATTATTCATGGAATTACCGAAAGCCCAAGTGGGAGAGGCAGCATAATTGTAAGCGGCTGGGAAGACGGCGACAATATTATTTTATCTGTTACAGACGACGGCGTCGGTATGGATTCTGTGGAAGATATAGAAACCAGGTCTACGGGCAGCCATTATGGAATCCGGAATATTGAAATGCGGTTAACGATGTTTTATGGTATGACACAGTGCATAAATTATGAAAGTACCAAAGGGGTTGGAACCTGTGTGAGTTTTACTGTCAGGAAAATAGAGAAGAAAGATAGGAGGGACTCTTGATGCGCTTGCTGATTGCCGAGGATGAGGAATATACAAGAGAAGGCCTGATTGAATCCATTCCGTGGTCTGATTATGGAATAACTGATATTATGCAGGCGAGGGATGGAAGTGAAGCATTAAAGATATCACGATGGTTTAAACCTGATATTGTTATAACTGATATTAAAATGCCGAAGTTAAACGGCATAGAATTTGCCGAGAAACTGATAAAGCAATGTCCCGACAGTAAATTACTATTCATGAGCGGCTATCTGGATATAAATTATCTGAAAAGCGCAATCCGGTTATCTGCTGTAGACTATATTGAAAAGCCGATTAATTTTACCGATGTAGAGAATGCAGTAAAAAAAGCGATAGATTTTATAAATGAAAAGAGAAGACAGAGCATAATCAATGCAAAAAAGAATGAATTAGAGATGCAAAAACTTGCCAGTATATTACGTTATAAAAACAAAGATAAAGAAGTGATATATCAAATTTGTAAAGAAACAGGCCTTCCGATAAACAGCAATTATATTGTCGTCGTAGTTTGGGACAGAGATAAGCCGGCATCAGATGAGGAGAACATTCGAAAGATAAATGATTTCTGGAAACGGAATAACAGAAAGTCCATCTGCGCAGGGATGGAACTCGGTGAATATTTTGCAATCGTTGAATCAAAAGACAGAGATGAAAAAAAGATACAAAGGTTCTGCATAAAATTTCTTGAACAGGAAAAAAGCTTTCGTATCGGCATGGGCTTTTGTGTGGATAATTTAATGAGCGTGTCTGAAAGCTATAAGGTTGCATTGTTCAATATCAACCGGAGTTTTTACAATAACGAAAAAACGCTGTTCACCCTTGACGACAAAATATTAAATGTAAAAAACATTGATCAAAGTTTGTATTCCGAGTTTAATACGATTATGCAGAATACTCCGAAAAAACTGGACCAGTGGATGGAACAGCTTTTTCAAAAGCTTTGTGAGATGGAATGCTATACCAGAGAGCATATAAAAAATCTGTTCTTTACTTTTGCAAGGGTAATTCTTCAGGATAAACCCAATCTGATTGCAAGACTTGACAGGATGTATAATGAAGATGATGTGGAGCACTATATTATTAATACAACCTCGATCTTTCAAATAAAAGATTTTATGATGCAGCTGGTTGAAGAATTTCAGGCAGAGGCGGAAAAAGAGTCCGGATATTCAAAGGTGGTCAGTGATGTGATTGATTATATTGACGCTCATTATACTGAAGCCGATCTGGGAATTGAAGATATCGCAGAATTCGTTCATCTTTCGTCTGCTCATCTGAGTGTTTTATTTAAACAGGAAACAGGGGTAACGCTAAAACAGTATATCGTGAGTTATCGTTTGGAGCTTTCCAAGAAGCTTCTGGCCAATGAGCATTATAAAATCAATGAAATTGCTGAATTATGCGGTTACACGAATGCCAATTACTTTGCAAAGGCATTCAAGGCCGCAACGGATCAAAGCCCTGTAGAGTATCGGAAAAATTGCGGAGCAGGGTAGTCTTTGTTATTGATATGAATATATTCATAGGATGGATAAAACTAAAGGTAAGTCCGGGAAAATTACCTTTATTCTAATAAAAGTATCATACTTTTTTCTTTTCCAGATGGTACAATTGAAGGATGTTGGGGTACCTCTATAACATATATCCTAATTGCTAGACAGTCTGACGTACGGTGCCGTGGGAGGTCGGCTACCCAAATAATGAGTGGCCTCCTACCCGATTTGATATAAACGTCTACAGTTAAATTATCCTGGTGTTTAATGAAAAGGGATCTGTTACCTCAGGATAAATTTTTGTTATAATTGGAGTTATTAGAAAAGCGGTTAAGAAGGAGTTATTATGAATAAATTTTCAATGTCAGTTAAATTATTTACCTCAATAGCTCTTTTTTTAGTTGTACCTTTGATCATAGCTACTTTGATTATCAATTATTTTATGGTCAGTTATTCAGAAAATGAAATCAGCAAATCGGCGATGACAAACCTAAAAACAATAAAAAATATGAATGAGTTGCTGGCAGATTCAATTACAAAGGATATAGCCAGGCTGTCATTAAATAGTGCGTTAGATAGTCTGATCGACTTGAAGAGTTATAACTCCATCATAAGGGACTCTGATAATATTATCAAAGTTAATCAGGTTTTTAATATTATCAGACAGGTTGTATATTCCAATTACCGACTTCAATCCATTTATATCTACCTGGATGATTCGGATTATATTATTGAATCCAAGCTTGGCGTCGTTCCGTTAAACAACTTTGAAGATAAGGGGTGGATTCCACTTTATCAGGAACACAAGGAAAAAAATACAGGATCTCTTTGGCTGGCCGGCAGATTGCCCCTGGATGGGAGCAAATCTACAGATGAGAATAGAAATAGTAACACGTGGACAAAAAACAACAGCGTTGTTACATTCATCTATCCGCTTGTTCCTAATTCATCCAAATTAAACGGTGCTATTGTCGTGAATATTTATGAAAATGAGTTTACACGATTGATAAATAATTATGATTTAAGCAGTAAGAATGGTTACGTCAGTATCATCGACCGTAAGGGGAATGTCGTTTCGCATATTGATAAAACACTGGTAAGTACCAATATTTCCAATAAGCCTTATATTGAACAGGTTTTAAAGTCTGAAAATGAAAATGGATATGTTGTTGACCAGCTTGGGAAGGAAAGGCATATTATCACATACTATAAATCGGAGTTCAATGACTGGGTGTATTTAGGTGTGTATTCGTTGGACAACCTCATGGAGAAGGCGAACTCTCTGAGAAACCGTATCGTTTCAATTATATTTGCGCTTATTTTTCTAGGAATTGTTTTATCCGGGATTACCTCCAGGAGGCTGTTCAGTCCTCTGAACAAGCTGGTAAAGGACGTCAAAATGCGAAAAGGAATTGACTTAACCGGAGCAGAAAATGAGGTGGCGCTTCTTTCCAAAGCTTTTGCTACCCTTGCGAGACGGGAAGACGATTTGAGGGAAATGCTGGAGAAGAATAAGGAAACGATAGAGGAAAAATACCTTATCAATCTCCTGAAGGGTGATCTGGAAAATCATGCGCAGTCTTCAGCCATTGTTAAAGAGTTTTCACTTCCTTACTTTATTTGTATAGTTTTATCCATCGATAAATATGATAAATTTACTGAAAAGTACCCACATGACCAGCAGTATTACTTAAAAGTGCTTATCTTAAAGGTTTGCGAAGAGATTATCAGTGCTTCTTACAAGTGTGGGGGTGTTATCTATGATACGAATAAAATGGTCCTGATTATCAATACTGATCAGGACAACCAGGCAGAGGTTGCCGATATATTGGAAAAAAATCTTCGCCGGGCACAGGAAGAAATTTCAAAAATATTGGATAATAAAATTACCATTGCTGTGGGAGGGCAGCACTCTGATAAACAGGGGATTACCTCTTCTTTTGAAGAGGCTCAGGAAGCTTCCAAACAAAGGATGGTGTATGGCCATGGAAAAATTATCTTCTGGAAAGCGGTTAATAGTGAGAATAATAAGTATTTCTATCCATATACGATTGAGAAACATATTTTAAATAACTTGAACCTTGGCTTGAGAGATGAAACACTGGCTGCTGTCAAGGAAATCGTGGAGGAAATCAGGAGCAGAAGTTATCTATCGTCAGACAATATTTTACAGGTATTTATCCAATTGGTTGGGAATACTGTAAAATATCTGGTAGATAATAATATCAATCTGAGTGATATTTTTGGAACCGATTATAATGTCTATAAAAAACTATCCACCAAGGAAACGCTGGACGAAATCGAATTATGGCTTACCGGCTTTTATTCGGGAATCCTTGAATATGCCAAAAAGTCAGGGAACGATAATCGAAGCAATGTGGATTCTGTTTTTGATTTTATTCATTTGAATTATAATAAGGATATTGATGTTACAGCGATTGCAGACCATGCCGGGATCAGCTATTCTTATGTCAGAAAAATCGTAAAGGACAAGACAGGGAAGACCGTAGTAGATTATATCAATGGGTTGCGGATTGACGAGGCTAAAAGGCTTCTGAAACAAAAGAATATGAACAACCTGGAAATTGCAAGGCAGATCGGTTATAACAATGATCAGAGCTTTAATCGCTTCTTTAAAAAATATGAGGGTGTAACACCCGGTGAGTTCAGAAATATAGACGGGAAACAGTAAATTGATTTTATACAATCGGTTTTGACACTGAGCTTCAAGAATGACCATAAAACTTTAAAATAGAATAGTAAAATTGAGATCGGACGGACACTTATAGGCGAATAAGAGATAAGATTAAATAGCAAAACCGCCTGAATCAATGGTTGTAAGTGATTGGCGAAAGTGAGGATGATTAGCCAAAGTGACTGTGTACAAATAAAACAGCACCATTTATAATCAAATCACGATTCAGATTGTTAAAATACTTATCAATATTTGTTACGGGGGAGATGTCATCCTATGAATCCGCTCGGTACTTCTTCTGATTTAGTAAGAGGAAAGCCAAAGGCATTAAAAGCAAATGGTTTTTTATATTATTTAAAACGAGATTTCTTTTTATATTTAATGTTCTTTATACCCTTATGCTTTATTTTTCTATTTTATTACGTTCCAATGTATGGCTTAACCATTGCTTTTAAAGATTATGATGTCATCAGGGGATACATGGAAAGCCCTTGGATCGGCTTTGATGCATTTAAGGAAGTTTTTAAATCACCGGATTTCCTGAAAGTATTAAGAAATACCTTAGTACTTAATTTTCTTGATTTGCTTTTTGGATTTCCCGCTCCAATTATACTGGCTATTTTTCTTAATGAAATCAGGGTCAAGTGGTTTAAGCGGGTGTCTCAAACCATTCTTTACTTGCCTCATTTTCTATCCTGGGTTATTATTGCCGGAATTATGTATCAGCTATTTTCACCCAACACCGGGTTGGTCAATATTTTGATTCGCAGTTTGGGCGGGCAAACTATTCCGTTCCTCACGGAAAAATGGCACTGGTTATTTACTTATGTAGGCATTGGAGTTTGGCAAACAGCTGGTTGGGGTACTATTATTTATTTAGCGGCTATTACGGGCATTAACAGTGAACTTTATGAGGCAGCAGTAGTTGACGGGGCTGGCCGACTAAGGAAGATATGGAATATCACACTCCCTGGAATCAGATCTACCATCATCGTAATGCTGATCATCAGCTTGGGGAGAATTATGGGCAGTTCCTTCGACCGTCCCTATGCAATCGGAAATCCGATTGTAAGAGAGGTTGCCGATGTAATCGCTACTTTCGTTTACAGGGTAGGTATTCAATCTCTCAGGTATAACACCGCAACAGCAATTGGTTTGTTTCAGTCCGGGGTTGGTTTGATCCTGGTCCTGATTACAGATTTTATTGCGATAAAGGTCGGCGAGAAGGGGATTGTGTAAAAATATTCGTAAAAGAGGTGAATGTTGTGTATTCGAGAACCGCAGATAAAGTGTTTGATACAATTGTTTATGCTGTCGTTATTATCGCAGTATTGGTATGTATTATACCGTTTCTACACGTAATAGCGTTATCGTTAAGCTCTAATGAAGCAGTGGTAGCACAAAAGGTATCTATACTTCCGATAGGTTTCAATCTTGAGGCGTACTCCCGTATAATCAAGGATGCAACGATGATCAGGTCGCTCTTGCTTACAATTCTGATCACAGTATTGTTTACTCTGTTGGGGATGTTTTTGACAGTTTGCTGTGCTTATCCTTTGAATAAAAAAAGATTAAAGGGCAGGAAATTTATGTCGATGATATGCATATTTACCCTCTTTTTTAGTGGGGGAATTATACCTAACTATATATTAATCAATAATTTAAAGCTTTTAAACTCAATATGGTCTTTGATACTCCCATTAGCGTTCAGCGCTTATAATATGATTATCATAAAGAACTTCTTTGCCAATATTCCGGAAAGTCTGGAAGAATCCGCTTATCTAGATGGCTGCACCGATGTTGGAATATTGGTGAGAATCGTGTTGCCGCTATCCGCTCCGGCTTTGGCAACGATTGCTCTTTTCTTTGCTGTTGGCCGCTGGAACACTTTCCAGGATGCACTCTTTTATATTACAAAACCTGATTTGTATCCTCTTCAGTTGAAGCTTAATTTAATTGTATCTGCCAGTGCTTCAACTGAAAGTCTGGGAGAATCCGTCGGAGCAGCGCAGCTGGTTCCGGAAGTTTTAAAAGCTGCCTGTGTCATGTTTGCCACCCTTCCGATTGTCATTGTGTATCCATGGCTGCAAAAGTACTTTGTATCCGGGGTCATGATCGGAGCGGTGAAAGGTTAGAATCCGCAGGAACAGCTGAATTACACGGCTGTTTGCGGTATCTATAAAAAAATCAAAGTTAAAGGAGATGTAACGATGAAAAAGACATGGTTAAAAGCAGCGAGTATCTTCCTTGCATTAGTATTTGTAACCAGTACTTTAGCTGCCTGTGGTGGAACTAAGACGGAAGAGACGAAACAAGCTGGTACAACTCCTGTATCTGGTACAGCAAATACGCAGAAATCAGCTGCGCCGGTAGAAATTAAAATGCCGGTTTACGACAGAGGTGTTCAAGGAGAACCGCCGGTTGACAACAATTACTGGACCAAGTGGATGCAGGAAAAGGCCTTAAAGGATATCAACGTAAAGGTAACCTATGTTCCTATTCCGAGAAACCAGGACGTTGACAAGTTCAATATGCTGTTGGCTGCTAATGAGGCCCCGGATGTCATCTATAGTTACGACTATCCTGTTATCTCTTCCTTCTTCTCCCGTGGAGCATTTCAGGAAATTCCGAAAGCAATGCTGGATCAATATGGTGCTAACCTGCAGAAATTTCTTGGAGCAGATCTTTTAAAATATGGCGTAATCGATGGCAAGCAGTACCTCATTCCTGCCAAGAGGCCGATGCTGGGAGACGTTGCATTGACCATCAGACAGGACTGGCTGGATAAGCTGGGGTTAAAAGCTCCTACGAATACCGATGAGCTGTATACAGTTTTGAAAGCGTTTAAGGAACAGGATCCGGGAGGAGTTGGTGCTGAGAATGTTATTCCCTATGCGATATCCGGCTTTGGAAATACTTCATTGTGTGTACCTTACTATGCATTCATCCCGGATAATGTTTCAGAAGAAGAGTTTGCAATTTACTCCGACCTGATTATCTCACCATTGACCTGGGAACCTGAAAAAGAAGCTTTAAAATATCTTAATAAACTTTATAATGAAGGTTTGATAAGTCCTGAATTTGCACTGGATAAGGATAACAAGAAAGCCGAAGCTGATTTCTCCAACGGAAAAGTTGGAATGTACAGCACCCGTGTCCTGAAGAGTCCTCCGGTTTTTTCAACTCTGATTAAAAATGTGCCGGCTGCAAAGGTTCAGGCTGTAAATCCTTTGGTAAAACCCGGGAACCAATTGAAGGGTTATGCATACTATCCTTTCGGAATGCTCAGTGGTATTAACAAAAACTCCAAGAATCCTGAAGCTGTTATCAAATACCTGGATTGGATGTGCAAGCAGGAGAACCTGACTATACTGCAGAATGGGTTTGAAGGTAAAACCTACACTGTAAAGGATGGACTTCCCATTTTGGATGGTGCATATACGGGAGAAGAAAGGTTGATCCTTGGTACCAATAAAGACTATGTCAGTGTTGTTACCGAACAGAGAGATACCGGTGACATGGAAAAGAATATTAAAATGCAGGCTGTTGCTCAGGCTCCGGATGAATTTGTAGATTATTATATAGCCAACTACAAGGAATCCCTGAAGGGAATGACTACAAATAACTTCCTGTTCAGCAAACCTGTAACTTCTTTGAGCAAGAATCAACAGAATTTGAAAGCTAAGTTTGAAGAAGCAGGTACCCGGTTGATCATGTGCAAACCTGCAGAATTCGACGCTCTGTATGATAAATATTCTAAAGAATACCTGGCAAGTGGCTATCAGGAAATTCTTGATGAAAAGAAGAAACTTTACAATGAAATGAAAGCTGCTAAATGACTAATTAATTTTTAACGTACCTATAAAGAAGAGTAACCTGTAGTGGGCTATCCAATACAGGCTACTCTTAATATTTTAAGACTCCTTGATTATTTTGTAGTTATTTTACCTTCTTTAATCTTATAACATTCCAGGAAAGATTGGTCAGGGAAGCCTTTACATTCCCGTCTTCAACAGTGGCATTGCCATAGCTGCCGGGTACGACGTTATATGGGTTTTCTTTTGTATTGACAGCTTTCAAATCGTTATGCTTAAGAACAATATGTTCAATTACCTTAAATTGTCCGAATCCGTTAAGCTCGATATCCAGAGTAATGCTGTTTATCATATCCCTGTTTACGGCAAAGACTGTAATATCGCTGTTGTCATCATTTATAACCGCCGCGGCATCAATGGCTGAAACATCGGTAAAATCCCTGGTATCATATTTCGGCGATTTGACGACAGGATTCAGCACCGTACCTCTGCCATAAACTGAAGCATGAAGGTATGGATAATAAATTGTCTGCTTCCAGGCGCTTCCGCCGTTCTCGGTCATTATCGGAGCAATTACATTGACAAGCTGCGCAAGACAGGCTATTTTTACTCTATCGGCATTCTTCAGAAGAGTTATCAGCATGCTTCCGACCAGCAAGGCATCCTCGAAATTGTACACATCCTCAAGCTGAGCGGGTGCGATGGACCATCTGTCAATTTTTTTGTCCGCCTCATTTGAATGGAACCATACATTCCATTCGTCAAAGGAAAGGTTTATCCTCTTTTTGCTGTGCTTTTTTGCCCTTACATAATCGCAGGTTGAAACAACCGACTTGATGAAAGCGTCCATATCCATCGATCTTGCAAGGAAATTGGCGGTGTCGCCGTCACGATTTCCATAGTAGGTATGCAGGGATATATAATCGACATACTCATAGGTGTGTTCCAGTACTGCGGCCTCCCACTGCGCGAAGGTAGACATGCCGCTGCCTGAGCTTCCGCAGGCTACCAGTTCAATTGTCGGATCAACCCACTTCATAACCTTTGCAGTTTCACAGGCCAGCCTGCCATATTCTTCCGCCGTTTTGGCGCCTATCTGCCAGGGACCGTCCATTTCATTGCCCAGGCACCAGGTTTTTATATGGTGAGGTTGGCTGTAACCGTGAGATTTCCTCAGATCACTCCAGTATGTCCCCTTGGGATGATTGCAATACTCAACCAGATTTCTGGCCGCGTCGGCGCCTCTTGTTCCCAGATTTACAGCCAACATGACGTCGGCGCCCGCTTCCCTGGCCCATGTAATAAATTCATTGGTTCCGACTTGATTGGTCTCGACCGTCATCCATGCCAATTCGGCACGTCTGGGCCTTTTTTCAACCGGTCCCACACCGTCTTCCCAGTTGTAGCCCGAAACAAAGTTTCCGCCGGGATATCTGACGATGGGCACCTGCAACTCCCTGATCATTTCTGCGACATCCTGGCGAAAGCCGTATCTGTCGGCTGTGGGATGTCCGGGTTCATAAATGCCGCCGTATATGGCTCTTCCAAGATGTTCAATAAATGAACCGTATATTCTTTTGTCTACGGGGCCAACGATATAGTCTTTGTTAAGGATCATTTTTGCACTGGCCATAATAACCTCCAAAATTGATTTTCAGGATTTTTCACACCGGGTAATTAATGATATTATTAACTAGGCAATATAAAAATTAATAACTATATATTATTCTTCATCCGTCCGGTTGTCAACAGGATTAAAAAAATAAATGATTTATCGCTCCGGAGTTTGAATTGGGGAACATTAAAGTTATGAATCACTCTATTTACAAACGATCTTTAGTAATTTATACTTACATTAATCTAGGATAGGAGTAGTAAATAAAATGAAAACAGATATCTCGGAAAAGTGGCTGCCGGTTTATGAGGCGTTGGGCAGCAGCGTTCGTTTAAAAATAATAAACCTTCTGGCACAAAACCCCCGAAATATAAAGCAGCTTGCTGAAGAGCTGGGCCTTAGCAGCGCGATCGTTACAATGCATGTGAAAAAGCTTGAGGCTGCCGCAATAATCCGCTGTGAACGCAAGAGCATAAATGGGGCGGTGCAGAAGCTTTGTTTTCTTGATGTGGACTCATTAGAAGTCCAATTTCCAAACAAACAGGCAAAAACAAGAAGTTTCCATGAGTTCGCCATACCAATCGGTCATTACTCGGATTTTACCGTCACTCCCACCTGCGGAATAGCAACACCTGAAAAGATTATAGGGCAGTTTGACGATCCAAGGTATTTTCTGGATCCGGACAGGGTGAATGCCGGAATACTCTGGTTTACCGAAGGTTTTGTAGAATACAAGGTTCCTAATTTTCTGCTCTCGGTACAACAGCCTGAGGAACTGGAAATATCAATGGAGCTCGGTTCTGAAGCACCCGGAATAAATAATAACTGGCCGTCGGACATCACATTTTTCCTGAATGAGAAAAAAATCGGCCAATGGACCAGCCCAGGTGATTTTGGAAACATCCGGGGCAAATACACTCCTGACTGGTGGAGCCCCCAGGTTGGGCAATACGGGCTGTACAAGGTAATCCGTATCACCCGGGACGGTTCTTTTATCGACGGAATTAAGGTTTCCGACGCTTCCCTGTCCTCTCTGGATATCCGTCGGAAATACTGGACTTTAAGGATAGCAGTTCTGCCCGACGCTCTCAATGCCGGAGGTGTTACAATATTCGGAAAGGGTTTTGGCAATTATAGCCGGGATATCATGTTTAAATTATATTTTAAGTAGGTCCGGCCAGAGAGCAAATCCAATGTCACAAGATAAACACACATGTCAAATCATATTTCTTGACAAAAGGAGGAAGCTGTATTATAATAAAAATGTAACAGTTACGGAACATTTACGTAAAGTTACAAAAAAGAATAAGATTCAGCAATATTCGGGGGCAAAAATGAAAATTTTATATATCCCGCTGGACGACAGACCTTGCAATTACAGGTATCCACAGTACCTTGCCAGGATATCCGGAGAAATTGAAATGATCGTACCGCCCGCAGAATATATGGGAAGGCATAAAATGCCCGCCGATATACATGCCTTGTGGAGTTGGGCATTTAGCAATATAAGCGGCTGCGATTACGCGGTAGTATCCGTGGATACGCTGGTTTACGGCAATATCATCAATTCCAGGATCCATAAAAAATCATTCAGCGAATGCCTGGAGAGCGCAGAGAACTTCAAAGAACTCAAAAAATTAAATCCGCGTGTCGAAGTGCACGCATTTAACCTTGTAACCAGGGTCTCTAATTGCAACAGCGATGAGGAGGATCCCGGCTACTGGAAGCGGTACGGCGAGATGATCTGGGAATATGGGTTCCTGACGGATAAAATCAAGCGCGGTGAAGAAGACGCCGGCAGCAAAGAGAAGCTGAGCGATTTGAGAAAATCTGTTCCTGAAAAATATATGTCCGACTTTTTAAACCGGAGAGAAATAAACCGTTCTGTCAACCTCAAGTGTCTGGAATTAACGGTGGACGGAATCATCGACTATCTGGTGATACCGAAGGACGACTGCGCAGAATATGGGTACGCCGCCGCCGACCAGAGCGTACTGGCCCGCAGGATATATGAATACGGGATTATGGAGAGGGTCATGGTGTACCCCGGCGCGGATGAAGTAGGCAGCGTACTGCTTGCGAGGGTATTTAACAAATATAAGAAATACAGGCCGAGAGTCTATGTAAGATACTCCTCCGTCATGGGTCCGCAGATTATACCAAAATATGAGGACCGGCCGCTGCATGAAAGCATTAAATCGCAGGTGACATCTATCGGAGGAATTATTATAAGCGATGAAAGAGACGCCGATTTCCTTCTTGCGGTTAATTCTCCCGGAAAGGAAATGACGGAGGCTTCAGAGCAGAAAG
>ENA-UOOK01004458-UOOK01004458.1-fermentation-metagenome-genome-assembly--contig:-NODE-4458-length-14990-cov-20.198795_pt1 | contig 14990 bp, 10 predicted proteins | sample MGYA00245777_ERZ724023 | MGnify/ENA primary metagenome ERZ724023 (study PRJEB28704, sample SAMN03018312) | fermentation metagenome | biome: anthropogenic terrestrial biome; feature: soil...
CAGAAGGTCTTATGGGTTTTTTAATGTTCTTGTGTCGCACTTAATTTTATAATGGGACGAATGAATTCATAGCAGTTTTGACATCTTTTTTACCAGCAAATTTCTGTTTAGCTGAATCAGTAGCTGGTTTTTCTAAGTATGATGACCATTGTCGAATGAGAATGCTCTTAGAATTTACTTCAAAAGTAATAGAGTGCAATTCAACCTGGTCAACTCTAAAAATGAAGCGTTTTGCTTAAACTTATGAAACTTAAAATTATGTTCTTAGAAATTTATGGAAATACACTAGCAGCTGAAAACGGAAAAGGAATAGGATAATATGATGATTAACAAAAGATTAAATGGAAAAAAGCACTGCCATAGTTACTTTAGGGGTGTAGTTTATGAAAAATAAATTTAAACATTCACCTTTGCTTATTATATTTGTCTTTTTATTCATATATACTCCGCCAATTCTTCCAATAAATATATTGCACATTGTTGCGGGTTTATCATATGCTTTGTTGCTTTTAAAATATAAAAGGGTGGTTGTTTCATTTTATAGGGACAAAAGAATTCTAAGACTTAATGTTGGAGTTGTGTACGCTTCTATTATACTGGCAGTAATTATGTTTTTTACGACTAAGATGTATATAAGTATTTACAACATTATAATCATAGTCGTTGAAGTATTACCCATTTCACTGCTAGTTACAATATTGTTTAAGAGATATGAATACCAGATAGACAATATTTATGATTTGTTGCTTAATGTAGCCTTAATACAAGCAGCAATATCTATGATAATGTTTATTAATCCGATGTTTAAGAATTTCATAGTAGATAACTTTTTCAATTTTTACGATTCAGAATCGATGTCTTATTGGGTTAAATATAGAGTTCACGGATTTTCATCAGGAATGATGTTTGGTATGCCTGTTGTACAAGGATTTATGGCAATCATAGCATTGATATTTTCGCTAAGGAAATCGCTATGGTATCTTTGGTACATACCACCATTAATTATTTCTGCAGTTATAAATGCCAGAACAGGAGTGATAGTATTTGTTATTGGTATAATTGTATTGTTGTATTTATGTATAAGAGAACACAGATTTAAAGAAATGCTTAAGTTAGTATGTATAATAATTGTATTGATAAATACAGCTTCTTTTTTAGTGAGCTTTGTTGAACAGAGATCTGAAATTACAGCAAGTTGGATTGCAGATGGATATAATGAAACAATAAATTTCTTAAAAGGAAATAAAACAGGTTATTATCAAGCTTTGAGCAACATGATATTTTTTCCAGATGTAAGCACATTATTGTTTGGGTCAGGACAAAATTACTTTTACTCAAAATACAAAGATTATAGCACTGATGTGGGGTATATAAATGATTTGTTTTTAGGAGGAATATTTTATACATTATTACTATATATGAGTATAATACAATTTATATTGTCTGGGAGTAAAAATAATCAACGGGAACGTAAGAATATAACACTAATAATATTAATAGTTATGTTAACAATAAATTTTAAAGGCTATGCTTTTCGGCAAAATGAGTTTCTTAATTTATTTGTGTTAATTACAACAATTGAATGTTTCTATAATGATCTAGCAAGTATAGACTGACAGAAGGAGTGGTAAGTTTTGGTCTTGGTTAGCATAAATTGCATAACATATAATCATGAAAAATATATAGCAGATGCAATAGAGGGGTTTCTTATGCAAAAAACAAATTTCAAATATGAAATCCTTATTCATGATGATGCATCAACTGACAGAACTGCTCATATTATTAAAGAATATGAGCGAAAATATCCCGATATAATAAAACCTATCTACCAAAAAGAGAATCAATATTCGAAAGGGATATCTGTTGGACAATTTAATATTTCAAGAGCCAAAGGCAAATATATAGCTGATTGTGAAGGTGATGATTTCTGGGTAGAACCATATAAACTACAGAAACAAATAGATTATATGTTAAGTCATCCTAATTGCACCATGTGTTTTCACAATGCTAATATTACAAACGAAAAAAGGAAAACAACTAACAAATTGTTAATAGATAAAAATGTTACTTGCAGAGAATTCAATGCTGGGGAATTAGCAGTTTTAGGATTTATACCTACAGCATCTAGAGTTTATCTTAAATCTGCTATGGAAGTTCTGCCAGAATGGTATTTCAAATCAGTAGTGAAAGATTATCCTTCGCAGTTAATTATAGCTAGTCGTGGATATGCTTATTATATAAATGAAGTGATGTCGAGTTATAGAACAGGACACTCTGGCTCAGCTACGGCTAGATTCTACAACAAGAAAACAAACGAAAAAATAATATACATAAATGGATTTATAGATATACTAAATAATTTTAATAAATATACACACTGTAAGTATTTTGAAGAGGTAGAAGAAGCAATAATAAATAGGGAAGTAGAAATAATATTACTTAGAAGAAAAATAGAAAAAATTAATGATTATAGGTATTCAAAATATTGCGACGAATTGAAGAGATGGGGTAAAATAAAGTTATATAGTAGGTATTATTTCCCGAAACTTTATATGTATTTGGCATGTGCTAAAGAAAAAATAATGAATATGAAATAGAGCTGCAGTTGTTTTTGTTATGATAGAATTTATTCGAGAAAAGGCAAGTTATAGTCTTATGTAGTGGTGTAAAATCGGCGGCATAATTGTGGCATATATATTTCTAGACAAAGAAACCACGATAGGGCATCTACTTTATTCGCACAAACCAATATCGTAGAGGTGGTTATATCGAGACTACCAAAAATTTATACCGTTGATAGACGAGATTTTCAACACTGATGTAGATTATGTGAGAAACCATGGCTTTAATTCCACAAAATATTATGGATGCTGGAGTAACAGCTAAAATTTGTGCGCAAAGGTAATAATGTATTGATTAAAGATATAACAGTCGTAACGGATTACGTCCAAGACCATACAAGATATGTCTGAGAACATTTGATTTACAAATTAAGAAATTGCTTCAGGGAAAGTTACTTTCCAAACCTCTGATAGCGCTGTTATATGTGGGAAAAACATTATTAAATGTCATTCAAGAGGTTTATATCAAAGTGGATGAACATGTCTAGCATTTTGTTAATCATTCTTTACGCTACAGTATCCGTATTTATGACTCGATGCTATTTTTCCGGAGGTACGTGAATCAAAGTTACAGGTTGGATATGGTAAGATCAAGCACGCTTCTTCCTTTTCCTCCGTCAATAAAAATTGAGCATTGCGGAATGTGATTGTTAAAGATAAGCTTGGTTCTGGCCTTTGAAAACTACATTAACGACAAAACTACGAATTTACACCACTTGATAAGATACTATAAACGGCATGGAAAATTATAAACTTAAAAATAAAAAAGCAACGCTACTACAACATCATATTCCAATAAAGTAAACAACTAATCCGCCAGATAGTGTAAAGAGAGAAGTCTTTAAATTTGTGTTTTAGTCTTCTTAGAAGAAAAGAACAAAACCCCGAAGGAGACCTCTCGTGTTTAATAATATCCCAATATCAATCAAGTACCAGTTTGGAAGAATCTCTTATCAGCTCTACCTCAAAGTTGTAGATTCTTTTAACAATAATAGTAATTTATTCGTTTGGTGGGTTCTATAATTAAGTTACCCTCTTGCTACCAGAAAAGATATTGATAACTACTAATTGGATTGAAATGTTCAACCAAGAAGCTCGTAAGCTTGCTAAGATTAAAAATTCATTCCCTTCCGAAGATTCTCTTAGAAGATTATTTATTTCGAAGCGATTGGCTATAACTCTACATGGTCAACTCAGAAAATGAAGGGCTGCTTACGAAGGACTTCAAATTATTTTTTTAGAAACTTATGGGAATGAGTGTACACAAGAATCTTGCCGCTACCATACGCCAAGAGGGTGGATAGAGGGATTACATTTTACAAACAAAATTACTTCAATAAAAAGTAAGGCTAAATATTAGTAAAAGTTGCTAGAAAACATGCATATTATGGCCAACTGTTCAAAAGTATTCAGGAAAAGAAGATTGGTATGAAGTTGTTAGCGTAAATCTGCCTGTTGTAAATAATTATTAGTAATGGGTGATTTAATTGAATAAAATATTATTGTTAGGTGGCTCAATCCAGCAAATTCCAGCAATTGGGTACGCTAAAAATAATGGTTATTATACCGTGTTGTGTGATTATCTACAAGATAATCCGGGACAATATTATGCTGACAAATTTTATTGCACAAGCACAACTGATATAGAAGCTATTCTTTCGGTTGCAAGAAAAGAAAATGTAGATGGAATAGTAGCATATGCTTCTGATCCAGCTGCACCAACTGCAGCTTATGTTGCTGAAAAGATGGGTATACCTACAAACCCATATAAATCGGTTGAAACATTAGCTTATAAGGATAAATTTAGGGAATTCTTGAAAGAGAATAAATTTAATTGCCCTCGTGCTCAGAAATTTAATAACTACGATGAAGTAAAAGAATCAATCAATCATTTTGAATTTCCTATAATGGTGAAGCCAACTGATTCCTCAGGAAGTAAGGGTGTGAGTCGAGTAGACTCAAAAGATGAATTGGAAAAAGCAGTTAAAACTGCACTCGATAATTCTAGAAGCAAGAGTATTCTTGTAGAAGAATTCATTGTTCAAGATCATCCGTATATGATTGCAGGCGATTGTTTTGTAGTGGATGGGAAAGTAGAATATTGGGGACTTCTAAATAGCCATAGGGATAAAAAAGTTAACTCATTTGTGCCTGTAGGGACAAGCTATCCAATTTTACTGAGCGAAAAACGTTTAAAAGTTGTAAGAGAAAGTATACAAAGGCTTTTTGACTTGTTAGATATAAAATTCGGTGCATTTAATATTGAAATTATGTTCGACAGAAAAGATAATCTATATTTTATTGAAATGGGGCCACGAAATGGTGGTAATATGATACCAGACCTATTATATATGGCTACAGGAGTCGACATGATTGCTGCAACAGTTGAATCCGCATTGGGTAATAAATATTACTTTGAACAAAATAAATGCTTTAACAAATACCTAGCTACTCATGTATTGCATACTTCGCAAAATGGCATTTTAAAAGGTGTTAAATTTAAAAACAATATTGAGCAAAAAATTATTAAAAAAGTAATGTACAAAAAAGACGGGGATATAGCGGAGTATTTTGATGGAGCTAATAAAGCTATTGGTATTATCTTCATAGAGTTCGCATCGTTGAAGGAAATGCTCGAATTTATGGACAATACAGAGAAATGGATTGAAGTGATAGTGGAGTAAGTAATATTGTCATAATAAATTATGGAGGTAAATATGAACATATTAATTCTTGGTGGTACCAGATATATAGGAAAGCATATCATTTCGAGTTTACTTTCAAAAAACTATAATGTTACAATAGCTACTAGGGGAAAAACACCTGACCCTTTTGGAGATTTAATAAATCGCATTGTTATTAATGAAAGAAACGATATAATTGATATACAAGAAAAACTTAAAGGTAGATTTTTTGATATTATTATAGATAACCTTGCATTTGACTCTAATAATGTAAAGATACTTTTAGAAAATATCGAGTGTAAAAAGTATTTATTTACGTCGTCTGCAGCTGTATACGACAAGCATATTAATACTGTTGAAACAGACTTCTCGCCTTTTGATTACCCTATAAAATGGGTATGGAGAGACGAGGGTATATCTTTTAGAGAAGGGAAACGTTTAGCAGAAGCCACTGTGTTTCAGTATTATAATAAATTTAATCCTATTGCAGTAAGGCTACCTTTCGTAATTGGAAAAGATGATTATACAAAAAGAATGTATTACTATATATACAACATAATCAACAAAAAACCATTGAACATAAATAATATGGATAATAGAATTAGCTTTGTAAACTCGCAAGAAGCTGGTAAGTTTATATCATTTTTGATAGGCACAAATTACGTTGGTCCAATCAATGGATGTAACAACGGTACTGTAAAACTTAGGCAGTTAATTGAATATGTTGAAGATAAAACCCAGGTAAAAGCTATTTATGATTCTAATTCAGAGCCTGCTCCGTATAACGATCAACCAGATCATTATATATCAAATACTTTAGCTTTGGATTTAGGTTTTGCATTCACGGATCTATCCAATTGGATTTATAAATTAATTGATTATTATATTGCACAAGTAGAGCGATGAGAATGTATAAATAAAGATAAAAGAAGGTAGTAAAATGAGTAACAAGCCGATTCACATAGTCAGATCTTCAATGCCACCATTTGAAAAGTATATTGAGAAAATAAGACCTTTATGGGATAGCTGTTGGCTAACAAATATGGGAGTATTACACAATGAACTAGAGGAACGAATTGCTAAATATTTAGAAGTACCATATACACAGCTATTTGCTAACGGACACCTTGCGTTAGAAGCTGCAATACAAGCTCTAGATTTAAAGGGAGAAGTCATAACAACACCCTTCACTTTTGCATCTACTACTCATGCTATTGTTAGAGCAAACTTAGTGCCTGTATTTTGCGATATTGACCCCATTACTTATAATATTGACCCGAAAAAAATTGAGTCTCTAATTACTCCTAGAACATCAGCTATATTAGCAGTTCATGTATATGGGACTCCTTGTAATGTTAAAGAAATACAAGAAATAGCGGATCGATATAACTTAAAAGTCGTTTATGATTCAGCACATGCATTTGGTGTCAAATTAGATGGATTAGGAATTGGTAATTTTGGAGATATATCAATGTTTTCATTCCATGGAACTAAAGTATTCCATACGGTTGAAGGTGGAGGATTATCGTTTAGAGATGAAAAACTAATTCACCGGTTGAAAAGTATTAAGAATTTTGGGTTGGCTCCACAAGGAGTAATATCTGAAATTGGTACTAATGCTAAAATGAGTGAGTTTCATGCCGCAATGGGGTTGTGTAATTTAGATATATTAGATGGCGAAATATTCAAAAGAAAGTTAGTTGTCGAAAGGTATTATGAAAATTTCGAAAAACTAGAAGGAATCCAACTGCTTCCTAGGTATAGTAATGTTGACTCAAATTATATGTATTTTCCAATTCTGCTAACAGATGAATTCAGAAAAAATAGGGAGAGAGTAACACAAGAATTATCTAATAATTATATATACGCGAGAAAATACTTTTATCCATTAACTAGTAAATTTGATTGCTATAAAAATAAGTTTATAAATAGCTATACTCCAATTGCAGAATATGTCAGCGAAAGGATATTGGCATTGCCTCTTTATGCTGACTTAGCACTTGATGATGTGGATAGAATATGTGCAATTATTAAAGGTTAGGTGATATTATGAAAGGTATTATTTTAGCGGGAGGTAAAGGAACCCGTTTATATCCTATGACACAAGCTGTTTCTAAACAACTATTGCCTATCTATGATAAACCATTAATATATTACCCATTATCTGTACTTATGCTAGCTGGAATACGAGAAATATTAATTATATCAACCCCTGAAGATACCCCGGCTTATGAAAGATTACTGGGAGATGGTTCAAAAATTGGGATTAAGATCTTTTATAAAGTTCAAGAGACTCCAAGAGGACTTGCAGATGCGTTTATTGTGGGTGAAGAATTCATTGGTGATGATAATGTCTGTTTGATACTTGGTGATAATGTTTTTTTTGGACAAGACTTAACTAAGGTTCTTAAAAAAGCAATAGAATATGAAACTGGTGCAGTTATCTTCGGTTATCCTGTAAAAGATGCACGTTCATTTGGTGTGGTTGAATTTGATGAAACTCATAAAGTGGTTTCAATTGAGGAAAAACCAAGTAAGCCAAAATCGAATTATGCAGTTCCAGGACTTTATTTTTATGATAATAAAGTTATTGAAATAGCAAAGAATGTTAAGCCATCAAACCGAGGAGAAATTGAAATTACTGCAGTTAATAATGCATATTTAGAGAATGGAGATCTTAATGTGATTCTATTGGGGCGTGGTATGGCTTGGCTTGATACAGGGACACCAGAGGGTATGCTTAAAGCAGCTGAATTTGTCGAAGCGGTTCAGTCTAGACAAGGATTTTATATTGCTTGTATAGAAGAAATAGCTTGGAGACGAGGCTTTATCGATAGTGTACAATTAAAAGCTATTGGAGAAAGTTTAAAGATGACTGACTATGGCAGGTATATACTATCCTTATTAGAAAGTTAAAACTATATAGATTGAAATGGAAGGAATATAAAGATGAAGAATATTTTAGTTACAGGTGGTGCAGGCTTTATTGGTAGTAACTTTGTCAAAATGATGCTATCCAAGCACCCCAACTATAAAATAATAAATGTCGATGCGTTAACTTATGCAGGTAATTTAGAAAACCTGAAAAACATAGCTGATAATCCTAACTATACTTTTATTAAAGCTGATATTAGAGATAGAAAAAAGATTGAAGAGGTTTTTTTAGCTTATGATATTGATGCAGTTGTTAACTTTGCAGCTGAATCTCATGTTGATAGAAGTATTGAAGAGCCAGAGGTATTTTTAACAACAAATATTATTGGTACTCAAGTATTACTTGATGTAGCGAAAAAGCATTGGAAAACAAACCCAGCTGATAAGTACTGTAAAGACTATAAGCAGGGAGTTAAGTTTTTACAGGTATCAACTGATGAAGTCTACGGAGCTTTAGGGAAAACCGGTCTGTTTGTAGAGACAATGCCACTTAAGCCAAACAGTCCCTATTCCGCTTCTAAAGCAAGTGCAGATATGATTGTAAGAGCATATCATGAAACTTTTGGTATGCCTGTTAATATAACACGTTGCAGCAACAACTATGGCCCATATCAATTCCCAGAGAAATTAATCCCTCTAATGATTAATAACTGTTTAAAAGAAAAAGACCTCCCTGTATATGGTGATGGGATGCAAGTTAGGGATTGGTTGCATGTATCTGATCACTGTTCTGCCATTGACACAGTATTACATAAAGGTGTGAATGGAGAGGTTTATAATATTGGTGGGAACAACGAGAAAGCGAACATAGAAATAGTAAAATTAATTATCAGAACTTTAGGTAAGTCGGAAGATTTGATTAAATATGTAAAAGATCGTCCTGGCCATGATAGAAGATATGCAATTGATAATACCAAGATAACGACTCAATTAGGCTGGAAACCTGCTTATACATTTGAACAAGGAATGCAGGAGACTATCGGTTGGTATCTAAATAACACTGACTGGATAGAGAACATTGTATCAGGTGATTATGTAAATTATTACAAGCAGATGTATTCCAATATTAATGAGGCAGCAGTTACAAAGGAAATAATGTAAAAAGTATCTTGAATTGCAATTCGAATTTGACTAGCTAACATCTAGGGTAGTTTTGCTTAGGGAAGAGGTGGCTTGCCACTTCTTTATGACCATAGTGAAATACTGTCTAACAGATTAAGACCAGTACTAGAAAGGGTAAAAAGCTATTACTCTTTTAGTAATCAGACAGAGTATGCAAGGGCATAAATTTTGTCTAACTTTGTTTCAAACAGTTCTTCTGGGGTCGCATAACTAAGGTTTGAAGCTCTTGTATCAGGCAGGAGGTGTTTATGCAAAACTATCCGAATAAGAAAAGCACTCGCTGTGGATCTTTTTTGCAATTAAACTCTTTATGACATTAAATGTTCTAAAAAGTTCTATGTGAGGTGAGGAATGTGTCCCAAATTTTCAAATGGCAAGAGATTGAACAATCTTTCAGAGATTCTTTACTTCTTGGAAATGGTGCAAGTATTGCTGTAGATCCATGTTTTACATATTGCTCATTGTTACAAGTTGCCAAGGATAAACATTTAATAACTAATGATATTAAAAAGATATTTGATTATTTGGATACTCAGGATTTTGAATTAGTATTAAATATGATATGGCATACATTCCATGTTAATAAATCATTAGGAGTCCAAGATACTATTACTGAAAGAGTATATGGAGATATAAAAACTTCTTTAATTGAAGCGATACAAGCTAACCATGCAAAATATGAAACAGTACAAGAAGATTTACCAAAAATTGGTGCTTTTATGCATCGGTTTGATAAAGTAATATCTTTAAACTATGATTTAATAGTATATTGGGCCCTACTGTTATGGAACGATACTTATGGACCTTGGTTTAAGGATTGTTGGATTAATAATAAGTTTTTATCTGAAATAGATAAATTGGATTCTCCTTATAAAAACGCTCAAGGTCGAACTCTTGTATTTTATCCTCATGGGAACTTAGTTTTAGCATCAGAATTAAATCAAGAAGAGACCAAAATTACCAAAACTTGTAAGGAAGAATTGTTAAAGCAGATTATAACAAAATGGGAAAACGATACTTGTGTACCACTTTTTGTTAGCGAAGGTAATTGGCAGCAAAAGGAAAGTGCAATAAAAAGAAGCCATTATTTAACAACTATATTTCAGAATGTAATTTCAAAGTTAGGACCTAGTTTGGTAATTTATGGATGGACAATGTCAGAGAATGACTTACATATTTTAAAACAATTGGGTAAAGCTCAAATTACGCGTGTAGCAATATCGATTTATAGGATAGGGAAAAGTGATTCTGAAATTGTAGAAGAATGTAGAAAGTATGAATACAATATTAAAACATATCTACCTGATGCAACTTTGCATTTTTTTGATTCAACTAGTTCGGCTTTCCAATGAGATTCCAGTGATCAACACCGTTTTCAGAGAGGGATAACTATTATCGCATGCCACCATGTTCTTGAGACCGAGATGCCCAAAAATATGCCCTATTTTATTGAATTGAGCGCTATCCTCTTGAATCTCCATATCCTAAGTTAGCGCCTATGGAGGTGTCCCCCTCCCGATGGAAGCATTTTGGGACAAGTTCAGGATCTCCTACTTCTACTATCATGAGACTGTGTTTGAGAGTCTTGATGCGCACCTTTGACTCTTTAATGAGATCGGCGGTGCTCCTGATACCAACATGGTATACATATATTTATATCTTTCATAAATAAAGTATCTCAAATCGAAGGAGTAACATGACTTTAGCAACTGCGTTAAATTCATATAATGATGAATATTGGGACTTTAAAGATGCAAAAAACGACGGAATACATAGTATTACAAATTATCCGGCACCTATGGTTGCCCCAATGCAACATGAACTATTAAAACTCTTGTTGAAAGAAAATCCTGCCTATCAAAAAATGCTTGATCCGTTTCACGGCTCGGGAGTAACACTAGTTGAAGGGCAATCATTAGGGCTCGAAGTATGGGGGGTGGATATTAATCCATATGCACATATTATTTCACTCGCAAAACTCGAGAAATATGATCCGCAAATAATCAAGTTTGCAAATCATGAAATAGTGCAACGAATTGAAAATCTGAGAAAAAATAATCTTGCAACTCTTCATTCTTTTGACAATATTCAAAAGTGGTTTCGTGACGATGTTATTAATGATCTTCGCGTTATTCGAGCAGCTATAACCATGGAACCTAATTCAAAAGCGCGTAGATACTTTTGGCTTTGTTTTGGAGAAATAGTTAAACGATATAGCAATACTCGAACTTCAACTTTCAAATTACACCTTAAGGAAGCTAAAAAAATTTCTGAAATGGAGAACAATGTTTTCAGTGATTTTTTCGAAAAAATAAGGGAAACATACAAGTTAATTGGCCACCCAAAACAAGGGCCATTTCAATTGATTTGCGGTGATTCTATAGAAATAATGAAAACTTATGAGCCAAACTCTTTTGACATAATCTGTACATCACCGCCTTACGGAGATAATGCAACGACAGTAACATATGGCCAGTTTTCTGTATTACAATTGCTTTGGATTGACAGCAATGATTTCCAATATGACTCAAGTTATGTAGATAATTTTTCTAAGATCGATTCGATGAGTTTGGGCGGCGCACATTCTACAAATAATGCATTTTACTATTCTCCCGTTGTTTCGTCATATGTATCTCAACTATCCCCTCATAAGCAAGCCAAAATAAAGCGTTTTTATAATGATTATGAAAATGCATTTCGATTAATGGCTCGTCTTTTAAAAACAAATGGCAGTATGGTTTTAACACTAGGTAATAGAACGGTTGATCGCTTGGAGTTTCCATTTATTGAAGTAAATAAAGAAATCGCACAATATTATGGACTGGAATTAATCCACATTATTAATAGAAATATCATAAATAAAAGAATGCCTATTCGCGTTTCAAGATTATCAGATGGTAAACCCGTTGATTCAATGTCAAAAGAGACTGTATTATTGTTTAGGAAAGGAGATCACTGAAATGCCTGAGATTCAAGCAAATATCCAAGCTGGAAGATATGAAGATGTTTTAGCAGCGGTGCAAAGTCCAGTAATTGCGTTAACAGAGTTAGTAAAAAATGCTTCTGACTCCTGCCTTAATAAGCATGACCCAATAATTATTAACATTAATACAGAAAACAGGGTAATTACGATTACCGATTTTGGAGAGGGTTTGTCAAAAGATGAATTAGAACATTTGGGGGAAGCTGGTTATTCATCCAAAATGGTTGGTGATAAGATCCACTCGCCAATCGATAACCCTTTTTCAGGGAGCAAGGGATTAGGTCTTCTTACAGCCTTCTTTATTGCAGATACTCTTGAAATAGAAACCTATTCAATTTTAGATAGAAGATCATACTATCTTGTTTGGAAAAAGGGAGAGCAAAAATATACATACGTTGAAGCAAAAAGTGAATTTAAGGGAACTATCGTTACTTTAAAAAATATTGAACCCGCCAAACTTCAAATGATCCTTCTGCCAGAAGAAAAAATTAAACTCTTTATGGCTTCAATTAGATTTTTTACAGGTAATGAAAATCTGCCTCGTATTAATCTTGTTATTGATGAGATGGAAGAATCCCACTATCCTGCAGAAACCCTTGAGAGTTACTATAACAGAAATAAACGTGCTAATAGCGGATTTATTGCAAAAGCCAGTTTTAGCTATGAGGATAATCAGATTACCTTATCATATGAAGATAACATATCAAATTTTTACACATTCAATGGAAAGAGCATTGACCTCAGAGATAAGCGTACTGTTGATCGCTTTGTAAGCGACATTCGAGCTCCTGAAAGTGGAGTAGCGCCTATAAAAAGTGTCTGCGAATCAAAGGCTTTTAATGAGCAGTATTTGCCGATCGAACTACCTGCTTTTTCTGGGGTCTTATATACATGGCGACACCGGAAGAATGATGATCTAGAACAATGGCCGGTAGGCGTCAGGATATATATTAACAACTACAGTTTATATCGATATCTTGATAAAGAAAATGATTGGCTCACCCTCTCAGAAGTCAGTCAGAATGTTAAAGCGACTAACTATAAATTAAAAAATACATATGGATATTTAGATATCACGAATTATAACGAGCATAATGAGGAATTAAAGATATCTAAGGAACGGAATGATTTCGTCGATTCAATGGCTCAAAGAAAGTTCATACATATTATGCGCGATATTATTGTGGGTATTTTTGCTAGAATAGATATAGCAGTTAAAAACCCACCAATTCAATCGGTGAGTTTAAGAGACAGTAATGTTACTGTGAAGGTAGGGGAGACGTTTAATTTAGAGAAGGCGGTAATATGCGATAATATCGGACTAGATGATATAGATTTGGATTTTGATGAATCTCAAATCTCTATAAGTGACGATTGGATTGTTTCAGCGGATCGAGCTGGCTCTTATGAGATTAAGTTAAATTTAGATGATAAGTCGCACACACTCACAATTCATTATAAAAATGTAATCCCAGAATTTGATTTACAAAAAAGCACAACTACCATCTATAAAGGGAACTCAGTAAACCTAAGAGATTTCATCGCAATTTCAAGCTGCAAGGATGTTACTCCTGACAGTATAATTATACTCTCACAGAATAAAAATACAGTTATAAGAAATGATGTATTCGACAGAAATAATTCAGTTGGTCAACATATTGTACTTTATCGTTATGAGGAATTTCAACGTACACTATCAATTACCGTTAAAGAAATAGAGCATCAACCAGGATCTGGCGCAAAATCTCCGAGAATAGATATTTTATTTCCAAAACTTGATGATCTACGTGCGCATTCATTTAAGTTGCCTGAGTTAGTCGATGCCATATCATCCCACTATGTGCAAGCACCCACTCTTTGCATGGCAGCGATCCGAATACTGATTGAATCGTCTGCTAAGGAATTCTTCGAACATCTTGTCGATGAAGAGATGACTGAGAAGTTTCCGAATTTGGTTAATAAGGTAATGAACATACGTGCTTGTCATCCTAACAGCCCAGATTATAAAAAATATATTAGCGTACAAGACCCAGAGTTCATTGCCAAATTTCAATGTATATCCACTGAATATCAACTACCCTTGTCTAAAGATGTAAAAACAAATATTAATGCTCATCTCAAAGAAATATCTCTTGATATGTTTGTACACAATCCAGCAGTTGTCGCAACTGATACGACTGTGTATAGGTCTATGCAAATATTTGCACCTTTGCTGAATTACATTTTTGAAATTTTACTAGTGGATATTCCTGAAAATCATAATGAGGATTGAATAAATCATGTGGTTTAATATCTCGACCAGAGGTCCAAGTTAGTGCGAAAGGTGGGCTCATAATGTGCTTACAGGATAAGCACATCTCACAGCGGGCGAATGTGGATTATCACGACGGGGAACTTGAAAAACAATGCACAAACCTGAATACCCTGAGGTATGTGCTTAACTGGGCGGGAAGTCAGGGAGCAATTTTACGTCCCTATTCGACAGAGCAGAAAGGACTACCCCCCACAACCGCGATCTCCTCATCAGTCAGCCCGTACAGCTCATACACGATCCGATCGATCTCCGCATCGGCCCGCGCGCACTCTGCCTCCAACCGCGCCCGCTCCTCCAGGGCTATACTCCCGGCAAGCGCTCTCTTCATCGCC
>ENA-UOOK01004459-UOOK01004459.1-fermentation-metagenome-genome-assembly--contig:-NODE-4459-length-14983-cov-7.514335_pt1 | contig 14983 bp, 11 predicted proteins | sample MGYA00245777_ERZ724023 | MGnify/ENA primary metagenome ERZ724023 (study PRJEB28704, sample SAMN03018312) | fermentation metagenome | biome: anthropogenic terrestrial biome; feature: soil; material...
TGTATTTACTGCATTCGCATTGTGGTTTTGGCGGTTTGGATTGAAACATTATAAAGGTGCGAGCAGTTAAAACAATTCCTGGGTAAAAACAGTATTTACTATACAAGATACATCTGGTATAATACTAAAAAATACGATAAATGTAATGACAAGGACGAGTAGGTTTTTCCCAGCTTATTAGAGATGAAGTGTCGGCGGCTGAAAGCACTTCTAAGCATGGAAAATTGAAAACCACCTTTGAACAGTTCGCTGAATTTGCAGTAAGTGTAACCGGTGATTCCGTTATAATCATAATGAGTGACAGCTGAGTTTTTAAACAGCTGTAATTTGGGTGGAACCGTGTGAGCTAACTCTCATCCCTTTAGAGGATGGGAGTTTTATTTTTGCTCGAAAGGCGGTGAATATAGCTATGAGAAAACTGCTATATATTTCTGTTTGTATTACTTATAACGACAATATCATATCTCTCTCAGATTGCTCCGGAAGTATAACCCGTCGCTACTCTATCATAAAAGAAAAATAATGATAAGGTAGGGATGATATATGAAAAACAATGATCATGAAAAGATATACAAAATTAGGCATACTATGGCTCATGTGATGGCCTATGCTGTTAAACAAATATTTGGGGAAGTAAAGTTTGGAATCGGACCCGTAATTGAAGATGGGTTTTACTATGATTTTGAATTGCCAAGATCCCTTGTTTTGGAAGACTTGAGCCTCATAGAAGAAAAAATGAAGGATATCATTAATAATGGGTACCAAGTCTCAAATGAATCTATCAGCTTTGAAGAAGCCCGTCAAATGTTCAGTAACCAACCATATAAACTCGAATTAATAAATGAATTGGAGCAGAATCCTGAAAACTCGAGTGTAAGTATTTATAGTATGGGTGAGTTCAGTGATTTGTGCAAAGGACCTCATGTAGCTTCGCTTAAAGAGTTGAATTTAAAAGCATTCAAGCTGATGCGGTTTTCAGGGGCATACTGGAAAGGAGATGCAGATAATCCCATGCTCCAGAGGATATATGGAACAGCATGGGAGAGCTTCGACGAACTTAAAGGCTATATCAACAAAATTGAAGAAGCAAGCAAACGAGACCATAGAACACTTGGCACGCAGCTTGACCTTTTCAGCTCCTCTCAGGACGTCGGGCAAGGGCTTGTTCTGTGGCATCCAAAAGGCGGAATGATCCGATATCTTCTAGAAAAGTTCAGTCAAACAGCACATGTTTTGAATGGATACGATTGGGTGTATACTCCTCATATTGGTCGTGCGGAGCTCTGGAAAACTTCAGGACATCTTCAGTTTTACAAGGACTCAATGTACAATGCAATAGAAATAGACAACGACGAATATTATCTAAAACCGATGAGTTGCCCATTTCACATTTTGATATACAATAGTTCATTGAGGTCATATAAGGATTTACCGGCTCGTTATGCAGAATACGCAGCGGTATATAGGTATGAGCTTTCAGGAACACTGCAGGGACTTACAAGAGTAAGAGGTTTTACACAGGATGATGCTCACATCATTTGTACGCCGGATCAAGTTCATTGTGAAGTTGTTAACGCGCTAAAGTTTTCGCTGTACATTCTAAAGTCCTTTGGCCTTAATGACTTTAAAGCTTATGTTGCAACAAAGCCGGAAAAAAAGTCAATAGGAGATGAAAAGGATTGGGATACTGCAATTGAAGTCTTGAAAGATGCGGTTCTTGAAGCAGGTCTGGAATACGAGATCGATGAGGGTGGGGGAGCCTTTTACGGGCCAAAGATTGACTTAAAGCTAAAGGATGCCATAGGAAGGGAGTGGCAATGCAGCACGATCCAATATGACTTCAATCTTCCTGAAAGGTTTGGTATGAGCTACATTGGAGCCGATGGAGCAAAGCATACTCCAATGATGATTCACAGAGCTTTGTTTGGGAGCTTAGAGAGATTCTTTGCGATGCTCATTGAACACTATAATGGGGACTTCCCACTATGGTATGCCCCGGTGCAGATTGGAATTGTTCCAATCAGTAGTAGCCATAATGATTACAGTAAAGAGATATCAAAGAAGCTCAAAGTAATGGGTTTAAGGGTTAACCTTGACATAAGCAATGATAAAATGCGAGCAAAGGTACGTAAAATGGAAATAGAAAAAATTCCCATAGTTTTTGTGATAGGAGATCAGGAGGTTGAGAAAGAAGGTATATCAGTACGATCAAGAAAAGATGGGAATTTGGGTTTTATGACGCTCAGTAACTTTTTAGATAGAATTAAGCCTGAGCTGGACATGGGTGTACCAAAATATATCATGGATTAGTTAAAGCTTGGCAACGACTATGATGTATAAGGGATGGAGCAGCATCTCGCCGCTTCATCCTTTTACTTTAGTATTTTTCCCATTTGTATACATTATAGAGCTGACCACAGATACTTACAATAAAAATAATGCTACGCCAGCCCCTGCTCACTTTTCACCAACCAGTACGAGTGCATCACCGTTAATCTCATCCACATCTTTTCCGGTTTCTTTACGGAAATTGACATTTTGCAGTATCACCCGCATTTTCAGGGTGCTGCCGGTTGAATCAACTGTCAGATCCGCAGGCGGTATGGTTAAGCCCTTGTTGGGTTTATGCTCTATAAAAAGTTTCTCAAGCATTGGTTTTAGCGTAACCTCTGCCTGCTTTAGGTCGGTACTGTCAACGATTGAGATTTCCACATCATTATTGGGAAGGTATGTTATATTAAGTTTGTACGCTTTCCCCCCAAGTTCGAAATCATTATTACCAAAAGTATTATTGTGAAACACAGTTCTTAAAGCAATCTCATAACCTTCAATATCAATGGGCTGGGATTGATCTATCATACCATTGTACCAGATATTGTCAGTTGGCCCAGGAAATTCAGTTCCATATTGTTGTTCAAATCCAAAGACAAGACGAAAATCTCTATAGTGGTCATAGTCCGAAGGGAGCCAGCTGGTTTTGGAGGTATGTCCCATTTGGTTCATATAGTTCATGATGTTTGTGATCTCTGCCTTGTCTATAAGCGAAATATCTGATTTTGGTGTTAGCTTGCCGGATGAAAACATATTATTCTGTGTCATAATGTTTTCGAGCCTGCCTGTTTGGCTTGCTCGTGAAATGGAAAAAGCGTCAACCGGAGGAATCAGCGATACAATAGCAAAGCAAGCTGCTAATATAGCTATAACACCGGGCTTGTTGCTTTTTGACAGAATAAGTGCTACTGCGCATGTAATGGAGTAGATTCCAAAGAGAATGAGGTAGTAGCGGGATTCTGTAATGCCGTAAGCATTAACGCGGATAAATACTGAGTAAAGCTGCATTAAAACAAGAGGGATTAAAGCGATTGGAAAAAATTTGCGGTAAACCTGAGAAAAGCGGTTTTCAAGTTTTCCGCACAGTACATATAAAAACAAACCAACTGCCGAGTACCCTAAAATCATCGGGCCGAGTTGACCAACAGGCCATATAAATGTAACAACGATTTTAACAAGGTAAATTGCAAGTACAGCAGTAAACAGCGTGATGAGTGGCAGCGCAATGTATGAAACGAGTATTTCAAGAAATTTAGGGTAAATGGAAGCGTTTCGGCTTTTATCAAGCATTTGTTCATCGCTCGAGTTGAAATCGGGAAGCTGAGCCAAATAGTAAATAGGAAAGAAGAAGATACCCATGATATTAAAAATATGTGCAGGAATATTATCATCAAGCTTTACCAGAAGAAGATCTATTGCGAAATATATCGCAATTAATCCCAAAGACAATACAAGGCTATAAAGCATTGAAATAAAGCAGGCTTTAAAATGTGCAAGAGCATTATTTGAAAATACATCCTTATTTTTGTATGAAGGAACCCAGATATAAAAAGCAAACAGTGAAAAACAAATTACGATAAGACGTATTATTGTAACAAACTCGGTTTTACTGTCAGAGGGTAGGAGCAGGTAGTAGATCAATGAAAAGATAGGTGTGATTAATTGAAGAACGATCCTGTTTTTTTTAAGCTTGTCAAAACGTTCGCAGAGAAATTCCAATGCTACCCCAAACAATACCCCGGCAATCAGTGAGAAAATGATACGTTCTATTATTTGCCGGTTGCTTTCAGAAAACGCATTTTCTATTAGCATTGACACAAGTATCGTTATTGCGGTTAATAGTAAGGGCACGGATGCAAAACGTGTGAAGGTTGCCCGGATGTCGTTCATCATTTTTTTAGTGTATTCAAATAAGCGTCCCATAAAAAACCTCCATCCCTACATTAGTATGAACCTGTTAACTCTAACTATACCACTTTCCGGTAAGTATTAGAAGTAGAACCAGCCTTCGTACACAATGAAAGAATTAAACAAAAAAAGAAAAAACTCAGACTTACGAAGATGCCTGCTGCATAAGAGAAAGTCACACAAAATCTTCTGAAATGCAGAGGTGGTATAGGCTAGCTTATGGAATTCTTATACTACCGTGAAGATATACCGGAAATTGTAAATATGCAGCCAAGTGGTTCAAAGGCAAAGCCATGTCAGGTTAAGCAAGTTAGGCAAATAATCGTAAAATACAAACCGTTAAGCGTCATGTGGTGTAATGACTCGCCATCCATGGTGAAAATATTTCCAAGGTTGTTCTTTGTAGTTTATCTATAGTATTAAGTTGTGATAAAATATAAATATAAATGAAACTTGGATGGTGATAATTATGAATACTGCAAAAGAAATAATTAAGAAATTGATTGATGATATCCCTGAAAGTAAGGCAGGTGAGGTTATTGATTTTCTGTTATACCTGAAGAACAAAAATGATCAAGATTTGTACATGGACACTCAGGAAGAAGAGGAACTATGGAATCTAATAAAAACAGATGAAAGAGTTCTTTCCGATAAAGTTAATACCCTACTAAACGGTGATTAATATGAGAAAGATCACTTATTTAAAGAATGCTTATAAGACACTTGCTGACTATGAAAAGGGTACAAGAAAAAGAATTATTGAAGCAATAGATAAAATACCACGGGGTGATATAAGAGGAGTTAATTAATTGCAAGGAGTATTTATAAAATGAAAGACGATATTACTTTCGAAATTGGAACTCAATTTATTGATTTAGCTTCAGTTAATATTGATGGCAAAGTATTAGATATTGGTGGTGGCGGTGAAGGTGTTATTTCTCAATTAGTAGGTGAACACGTCATTTCTATCGATCCTAGTATTGAAGAATTAAAAGAAGCTCCGAGCAATTCAATAAAGATAGTTATGAATGCAGAAAATCTGCTTTTTCTTGATGAAACATTTAATGTAGTGACATCATTTTTCACACTAATGTACATAAGTAAAGATAAGCATGATAAAGTTATTTCCGAGGTTTATAGAGTCTTAAAAGATAAAGGTAGCTTTATGATTTGGGATGTAAGAATACCACCAAACAAAAGAAAAAAGAAGATATTTGTTGTTCCTCTGCAGATAAGGTTAAATAATGATTTCATTATCAAAACAGGTTACGGGGTATCATACGAGGAACAAGATATAAATTATTACACTGATATTTGCAAGAATGCTGGATTTAAACTAGTAGAATATAGAGATTTGACTGATACATATTTTTTGCATTTTGTTAAGTGAAGTTTTATTGGCCACCATCCGTGGTGGCTTCTCCGATTGAAATATAAAATATAAGCAAATAGTAGAAACTCCAAAACGGGCAAAAGCAATGAAACAATACTTAAAAATGAGTGGATGTAATTTTAAATGAAGATACGCTGCTTTTTTTATGCCCTTTTTGAGTCATAAATTTCAATAAAAAGAATGGAGGAAAACAAAATGTCACTGTGCGCCAAACCGCGTTTTTTATCCCAAAGGGTTAAAAATACGCTCTGAGGCAGAGGTCTTAGGGCATTTGATAAATGCGCTAAGTGAGTATTCACGGGGTCTACCAGTATGATTTTTGAAATGCATTTTATGGATATACCAAATAATAATATGCAACTATATAAAAGTCATCTTGCCTGTAAAAATTAACCCATGAATTTTCTGGTATTATTGAATAGTCATATTCAGTTTTATATAGAAAAGAAAGCTCTCCGGCATGGTTGCTTGTAATCGGAATACATGGAATATCACTGTTCAGGTATCCCTCGACTATATTCCTGTCTGCTCCGCCAATATCCTGTATTGTCACTCTGCAACGTTCTCTGAAATATATGGGATCTGGTATATGAAACCTGTAAAAGGATGCTTTATCGTCACTTAGTATGGTACAGCCCTGATACCTGTTGATAAAAACACCCTGTCCCCATGCCGTTCCGATATAGTCCTCGGTTCCGGTTCCAACAAGGCTTGGAAATTCATTATCCCCGTCGTGATATATTTTTACTTCACCCTCACCCCACCAGCTGCCTTTGTATTGCTGGTTTATTTCTACGGATACATGAGTCCCGACAAAACAGCCGGCGCCTGTCACCTCCGACAGTATTACCGGGTCTTCTCCAAGCGGTAGCCTTGAATTTACAGTATATACGGCATGGAAATACATATCATCGGTTGCAACATCCTCCAGGGTAATTTCTACGTCAAAAAACAGATGACTGATATCCTGTCCCAACATATTTACAAGGACTATTTTCGCATGGCTTCTAAACGGCATTACAATATTGCATACAAATGAACGTCCTTCCGGAGAAGAAAATAATTCATTCTCAAAAGGAAACATCTGTCCATGCCCCATACAAAAGAAATCACCTATAGGTGAATCTACAGCCGGTTTATCAGACTTATCCCAGTACATTCGGATATGGATATTTTTCAATGCTTTTTCCGAACGATCCTGGATGGTGAACCATATCCGCCTTACATAGCCTGTACCATCGATATCGCATAGAATTTTCTCTTCATCTGCTGCAAAATGTTCAAATGGATGGGCCTTTGCACCGTTATTTTCCATACCACCGGCATTACGGTTTCCATTCCTGTTTTCAAAGCTAAGCCAAACCGGAGTGCTGTTCTTCTTTCTATACAGATTCATTTTTACCAATCCTCCTTTACATTTTTAAGCCGATGCAGATAAATCTTATACTGCTTAATGCTACTATTACTGAGAGGGATCTTTCGAAGAAATGCCAAAATACACTCGATTGCGTCCATGATCTTTTCCATAGAAAAACCTCCGCTATAAATTTGTCTTGGTTGACTGCCAGACATCTCTATTATGGAGGAATAAACGAAATATGAGAATATAATATTCCGATTCTTTTAGCCGTAAGGATAGTGATAACGTTATGTCTACAAAATACTCTGCATGATTTGAAAAATCATCGGAATACATAAAAAAACGGAATATGCCCTATCCTCCCTTGTGGTAAAGCAGATAAAATAATATTTTTGCTGGTTTTCGAGTTTTTGCAGTAAAATCATCCATATATCTTTATAAATATAGTATATCCAATTTGTCGCGAAATGTAAACATTTGTTATAAAATATTATCAGTATTTTTATTATTCTAAACATTAAAAGTATTCTATTCATTTACTTTTTATAATTTTCTCCCACCCAATATAGCCATTTCGAAAATCTTGAAATAGCAATCAACATCTACAAAACTTATATCTCTCAACCAGCTGCATTGATCTTAAACAAAAGCTAAGATATTACTTTTCTTATCTATTCGGTTGTAAGCAGCGGGATTCTGTAATACCATATGAATTAATGCGGAAAAATGGGCGAAAAGTTGCGTGCATGACTTATCGAGTGCAGTCCTAGATTATTGTACGTGAAATAATTGCTTCATTACGGCTTTGATTGGGCTCCATCATGTATTTGGGTGTTATCCTCCCGTGGGAACAGGCACGACCAAAGACCGGCGTTTTTAGCTATTGTCCAGAACAGCAGAAGACATATTAAACCGAATGAGATCAGATAAAGCAGCTGCACCTTGCTGTACTGGAAAATCGAGTTTGTAAATTCAGGCAGATGATTTCTGAGAAATTCTCCGGCAAATGGTGCGATCAGCATGCTTAGTCCAGATGCAAAGTAGAACCAGCCCTCGTAAACGGTTTTCCGATCTTCCGGCATGATTGCGTACCTGCAAGTAAATATTGAAGTTATAAAACCGCCCATTCCGATACCCAACATTATCGTTGAGAGGTAAAGCAGGTAATATGTATCCGACCGTAGGAAGGTTAGTGTAATAAGCTCTCCTGCATAAAAAAAAGCGGTTGCTACCATAACAAATTTGAATCCTTTTTTTCTTTCGACTCTTGACCAGAATAAACCTGAAACGATCATCACAATTTGTGAAATAACGCTGAGCGTTGAAATAAACTTATAGTCTAATTTGAGGTAGCGGATCTGGTAAATAGGAGTAAAGGAGGAGGCCATAGTCAGGAAGAGGTAAAACGCAAAGATAAAAAGCAGATAACTCCGGTATTCACCATTCTTGACTGGTTGCAGGAACAATTTGTAATCAATCTTTTTGCTGTCCGGTGCCTTATACCCGTGATCGTCAACTTTCCAGAGCACAGCAATATCAAGCATTGAAAGAATGAAGCTCATCGAAAATATGATAAGAAAACCGAGATATTCTTTATTGTATATATCCAGTATAAAGCCGACTGCCATACTGATGACCGAGTTTGATATCCTTATGAGGAATGTCCTCAGATAGATGTATTGCGTTCTGTTTTCCTTGGGGATTCCATCAATCATCCAAACAATCCATCCTATACGGTAGATGCCCCATATGACATCTGAAGTGATCACCATAAATGCCAGAAAGGCAAACATGACCGGCTTTGTGTCAAAGACCAAAGGCAGCAGAGCAATCAGGCAGATTAGCAGTCTGGAAGAAGCATTCAAAATGAGCAATGTATTCTTGCGTCTTTTCATTCTTTCAAATATGACAAATGAAAGTATGGAAAGCGTCGTGGTATAATTAGCAGAGTTATTCAGCAATGAAGTAAGGAAATCACTGGTGCCCAAATAAATAGCATAACCTGAAAGTAAAGTGCCTGTTGTTATGACGTAGGCTCCATTTATCAAAAAGGCATCCAGCAAGAAAAGCAACTGGTTTTTTCTGTTCATGCCGTTGCATGTATTGCGAATTATAGATATCATGTTTAGAATTATACAACCTTTTATGCGAAAGATAAAGATATAAATTTGGCAGGTAATGTGGTATTATATTATTGAAATACTATGGTGTAAACAAGAGAAATTATAACAACGGAAGCAATTGCGTAAGCAATTGCAACACACCGTTATATCGAGGCTGGTCGCAGACGGAGCCTAGCTGGCCGAAAGCTAAAGCTTGCTGCTCGCTCATGCATCTGGTTTGCTTGCCCATGAATCCTAGGCGAGGATATGCTTGCTGCCTGATTTTGGTAACCGGTACTAACCACCTATAGAGGTGGGGAACATCTAAGCCTCGCTATATTAATTCGATAGCAGTTTTCATGTATGTGCCAAAAGCAACTCATGTGGGGTGACCTATGAAGAAAAGATTTTTTAGCTTACATTATAAAATATTAATTTTTTCATTAATCATAATTTCACTTCCAATCATGACATTAGGGATCTTTTCGTATAACGAATCCTTAGAAATTGTTAAGCAAAAAGTGAGCATTTCAAACTTAAACACAGTCAGGCAGGTTGGAGAAAGAATAGAATATATTTTTAAGGATACGCATGATTTATCCCTGTTTCTGATACGCAATGAGGATGTTCGACAGTTTTTTATGACGCATAAGGAAGAAAAAAAATCAGAGACAGATGCTAAGATTATCCAAATAAATAACGAGCTCATGTACCTACTAAGCTCTAAACCATACATATACTCTATATATTTTAAAGGCTTCAACGGAATTTCAATGGACACAAAAAATGCAACAAATCCAATTAACCAGGACATGGAAAAAGAGATCATAAAACTAAAGGGTGGCTATGTCTGGGACATTGGCACAATAACGAATTACGACAGCACGACGACCAATGTGTTTTCTATTATGAGAGTTATCAATGATATTAATTATATCCCGAATAAGTTGGCTATTATGAAAATTAACATTAATGAGGAGGAGTTATCCCAAATATATGGTACAAAAATGGCCGGAAAACCGTATGACTATTTAATTATACATGGTGATACTATTATTTCATCTATAAATAAAGAAAGGCTTGGTCAGAAATTGGACGGTGACATTGTTGGAAATATACCAATGCAGTCGAAAGAGGGCTATTTCCAGAACATTGTCGATGGAAAGGACTGTCTTGTTACATATTATCATATAGAGGATCTAAATTATACAATTGTTAATTTTGTTCCGCTTAAGGAATTACTAAAAGAAAACCAGGTCATACAAATAGCTATGCTTAGAGTTGCGGGAGCCAGCTTTGTAATTTGCATTCTGTTTGCTTTTTTGTTTTCACTGTATGTTTTAAGGCCATTAAGGCAGATATGCACTCAGATGAAAAAGGTTGAAAATGAAGATTTCGATGTTCAGGTGGACTTTAATGGCAATGATGAAATTGCATTGCTTGGAAAAAGCTTTAATAAGATGTCTAAAAAGTTGAAGGAATTGATCAACCAGGTTTACCTTGTGAAAATTAAACAAAGAGAGACTGAGCTTGCCGCCTTGCAGGCTCAGATAAACCCCCATTTTTTATACAATGCCCTGGATACAATATATTGGATGAGCAGAATGGAAAAGGCGTTTGATACCAGCAAGTTGATAGAGGCCTTGGCAAAGTTGTTCAGGTTAAGCCTCAGCAGCGGAAAGGAACAGATACCTCTTCGCAATGAGGTCGAGCATTTGAAATATTATCTGGTTATACAAAAAAAGCGTTATGGTGATTCGATACAATACAAAATTGATATAGATCGGGAGCTTTATGACTGCAGGGTTTTAAAACTCATTTTGCAGCCTCTCGTTGAAAATGCCATTGTTCATGGAATTGATAAAAAAGAGGGTAAGGGGAATATATTTGTAACGGTAAGAAGAGAACGTGAGAATTTAATTTACGAAATAAAAGATGATGGCATTGGCGTAAATCTTGATGAAATAAGGAGTCTTTTACAAAATGTCGGTGAATCCAACAGGGGGATTGGTATAAAAAATGTAAATGACAGGCTGAAGCTTTATTTTGGAGAGAAATATGGAATTGAATTTTTTAATGAAGAGGGTGGGGGTACAAGGGTAATCGTTGCGCATCCATACATCAAAGGTGGTGATTAGCATAATTCAAATACTGGTAGTTGATGATGAGGCGATCATTCGTGAAGGAATTATAAAATCCATTGATTGGGGTGCATACAGTATTGAAATAGCGGGAGAGGCAGCAAATGGCAAAGAAGCATTGGATTTTATCCAAATATCAAAACCTGACATTATTATAACAGACATACGAATGCCTGTTATAGATGGTCTTGAGCTTGCGAAGCGACTGCAAAAGCTGATACCGCCGATGAAACTAATTATATTAACCGGGTATGGTGAATTTGAGTATGCACAAAAAGCTATAGAATATAAGGTCTCGGATTTCATTTTAAAACCTGTAGGAGCGGAAGAACTTATTAAGGTTGTACTGAAATTAAAGGATGAGATCATTGCAGAAAGAGAAAAAGCCAAGGTAAGTAATTCAAACGAGGCTATGCTGAAAGAAAACCTGCCTGTTATTCAGGAAAAAATGATCAATCGGTTGCTTAACGGATTATATACTATAGAAGATACAGACAAGGTATCAAAGAAAGCTAAAGTGATGAAAATTGACTTGTCAGGACCGTACTTTCAGGTTTTCATTATTGCAATTGATGACTATATTCACCAGCTTGGTAATAGCCACGCAAAGAACAGAGAGCTGGTTTTGGAATCCATCTTAAGCATTTCCGAAGAGGCAATATCATCTTATGGAAAGGGATATTTACATCGGAATGAGATGGGCATGTTTGTTGGAATAATTAATAGAGACAGGATCACATTTGACATAGTCGATATGTGTAGACAGATACAATTCCTGATATCAAAGCATCTGAAATTATCTGTCTCCATTGGGATCGGAAATAAGGTTAAAGACATTTTAAGTATTTGCAAATCTTACAATGAAGCCTTTAATGCTTTAAGAAACAGGGTTTATTCAGGTAAAAGTTCAGTCATCCATATCAGGGATATTTCAATGGACAATGAATGTGCAAGTATAATGTATATGAATAGCTTTAGTAAAGAGGAAAAAGAGCTTCAGATTTACATAAAACTGATTGATCGCAAAAAAATTAACAATTTATTAGATAGGCTTTTTAAAAGGTTTGTAACGGAAAAAGCAGATTATAACTGCATCAGGAACATATCCCTCTACTTCATGTTTGCTGCGTTTAAAGATCTAAAGGAGCTGGGAATTAATGTGGAGGATCGACTGGAGCTGCAGTTTGATCCCTTTATTGAAATTGAAAAATATGAAACTGCAGAAGAAATGAAGAAATGGATGATAAGTGTATTTAGTGATCTCTTGCATATCATAGAAAACGAAAAAAATGAGAAGTACAAATACATAGTTAAGGTTGGAATCGACTACATGATAAATCATTACAATGAGCCGCTAAGTCTTACAATAATAGCCGATGAAGTGCATGTGACCCCTAACTACTTCAGCAGAGTCTTCCGTGAAGAGACGGGACAAAATTTTATAGAATGGTTGAATAAATTCAGGGTTGATAAGGCAAAGGACTTTCTTCTGAATATCGGTATGAAAACCTATGAAGTTGCCGAAAAAGTTGGCTTTAGCGACTACAAGCACTTTTCTTATAATTTTAAAAAGTATGCCGGATGTAATCCGACAGAGTACAGGGAAATGAAAGTGTAGTTTAGCAAATGAAAAGTGTAAATATATCTTCTGCATTGATTGCTATAATGAGGCTTAGATGATTTCTTCTGCTATTTTAACGAGGTTACAAAACCACAGATCTGTGCATGGCTGGTAGCAGGCTCTGTCTGCGGTTCAGCTTCTTACAGTAGGGAACTGAACGCTCACTTAAGCAGAAATTTATTAGGTATGAATGGATACAAAGAGTTCTAATAATCGGATAAAAGCTTAATTATTTACCTGTCTTTATTATTTTCCGGTATATATAATAAACATATAAAGCGCTTTATGTTGTTGACGGACTAATACAAGTGACCTGTAACAAAACTTTATCGGTATGCAGGTCACAACACCATAGAAGTGTATTTGTAACATCATGAACTACTATGCTATTTAAAAACGGGCGTTGCAGTTTGCTCCATTAAGTATGAAGTGTACAAAACACTTGTCTATGGTTAATTATCAAATCACCAACGGAACCTCACAAATACATTACAAATACGGTTACAGGTAGTGTAAAGTAACCTATGAAAACCGCTACGAAAACATAAATCATCGATCATAAAAGGAGGTAAATAATATGAGACTTCAGTCAAAAGTATTATGTGTAATTCTTATTCTTGTAATATCAGTGGTCATGGTTGCATGTACAACACAGGGAACAAGCACTCCAACAAACGGTACTACGCAGGCTCCGACAGATGCAAAGCCTGCCCAAAAAATCGAGCTAAAAATATTAACTCAATTTCTAAAAGAAAATATTGAAACGGACTCCAGAGTAAGGGCTTTTTATAATGCTGTTGAAAAATATAGGACAGAAAACGAAAATGTAGAAGTTACAATAGAGGCTGTTGCTGCTGAGCCCTACAATGACAAAGCAAAAATACTTGCAGCAGGAAATGAGCTTCCGGATGTTTTTGAAGTATTGGGATCATGGAACAAGGGCTTTGTTGAAAATGGTGTGGTTATGAACCTTACAAACATCATTAATGCAGATCCGGAATGGAAATCAATAATAAAAACAACTGCTGTAGATAACTTTAAAATTGGTGACGACATTTATGCCATATGCTTAGAAGAAGGTGGTTCAACTACTCTGCTTTTCTATAATGAAGCAATTTTAAAGGAATGTGGTGTGAATGCTCCTCCGAAGAACATGGATGATCTTTTGAATTCTATTGATGCTATTAAGGCAAAAGGCTATACTCCTATATCTTTGGGAAACAAAGGTCAGTGGGTTGCTCAATCCTGCTACTTAAGCGCTATAGGAAGCAGATACACCGGTAATGACTGGAACTTCGAAATTGTTAATCGTACAGGTGCAAAGTTTACCGATCCTGAATTCGTAAAGGGTTTATCGCTGATGTATGAGTTAGCAGAGCGGGGAGCTTTTAATTCGGACTTAAATTCAATCGATTATCAGCAGCACAGAGTACCTTATTATAACAAGGAAGCGGCAATGTTCATTGAAGGTTTCTGGGCAATTAATGCTATGCTGACAGATTGCCCCGAGGATGTGCTTAAAGTAACCCATGTTACGGGGATTCCTGAAATATCAGATGCAAAGGTTCCAAACTACACGGCGGGCGGCAATGGTGGCTGGGGATTCGCTCTAAGCTCAAAAATCGAAGGCTCTCAAAAAGATGCTGTTGTTAAATTTCTTAAAACATTTCTAAGCAAGGAATCGGCTTCTACGGTTTTGGAAGGCGGAAATCCATGTGCTATAGTACCGGGAGACTATGATAAGAGTAAGCTGTCAAACCTACATACAGAATTTTTTAATCTATCAGCATCAGTACCTTTCTGTGAAACCTATGACCTCGTGTTTGACCCAAGTGTTATTGATGTGATGAACAAGGGGTTACAGGAAATACTGATTAATACAATTACTCCGGAAGAATTGGCAGCAAGGCTTCAGGAAGCATATGAAAAAACCAAATAGAACAGACAGTATTAGCAAAGACGGCAATTGCATAGCTGTTATATCACAGATTTTTAACGAAGAAGCGGACATTGTATAGCCTTATTACATAAACATCTCGCAGGGGTTTCTTTCTGTGGGATGTTTATGTTTGTTTATCAAATGCCCTAAGACCCCTGCCTCTATAGGCGGGGGATAAACCGATTTCC
>ENA-UOOK01004460-UOOK01004460.1-fermentation-metagenome-genome-assembly--contig:-NODE-4460-length-14981-cov-59.330631_pt1 | contig 14981 bp, 15 predicted proteins | sample MGYA00245777_ERZ724023 | MGnify/ENA primary metagenome ERZ724023 (study PRJEB28704, sample SAMN03018312) | fermentation metagenome | biome: anthropogenic terrestrial biome; feature: soil...
ATGTTGCTCGAAAAAATGGAGCAGCTTGCCTTTCTGCCGAGGTTTAACAATGAGGAAAACAAATCTCTGCTTTATCAGCGGCCTGTGGGCATTATCGCACATGGTGGGGGTACCGAGGAAATCATCAAAGGTTATACGGGAGTTGTTATCAACACCATCGCAAATGCACTCTCCTGGCCAATCGAAATGAATATAATCGGAGCTGGCGAGGAATGGCCGCGGGGTATTGCTATTCCGGTCATGACAGTTAAGAAGGACAGTAATTCAGTGTTTCCGGTTCAGGAATACGACTGGTTGGATATAAAGGAAAGAATCCGGCCTTTAGTCAGTAACGTAATGATGGAACTAAGCTAAAACCTCAACCGTAAGAGGTTTTAAGACTATGCCGGAGATAAAGATAAAGTGCGCTTAAAATGGAAGGTGCCCGCTTGTGGGCACCTTCTGTGATGGTGCTGTGCCGCGTGCCATGCCGGCCCCAGCCATATTGGAGAATAGTGAGAGGATGCAGCCCTCTCCAGGCAACGTCTTCACTAGAGCCCCAGCTGGCTCGGGCTTAGGCCCAGATAGTGAGGGAAGGGGCCGCCACCCGGCCATTTTTCGAGGAAGCGGCTGCGGTTGGCGTGGAAAAGGGCGACGCGATTGGGGATTTGGCTGCAAGTGACGCCTTCGTAATGATAGTATACGCTGCGGCGGGTCAGTCCGAAATGCAGACCGACAGTCAGCAGGCGGTTATATAAATCCCAGTCCTCAAAATAGGCTGGTGCAAAACGCTGATCGAAGAAGTATCCGCCGATCGTGTTCAGAATGCCGCGTCGGAAAACAAAAGGTGCTCCTGACGATAACAGCACCGGATCGTCCGCTACGATATGATTGGCGGCTAGGGCGGTAAATTCGGTGACTACATTGCCCCCCTGATCATGGTTGAGCAGGACTTTGAGGGGCCAAGGTCCGACAACGCCCACTAGGGCATCGGTCGCGGCAATCTTCACCAGTGGACCCAGCCAATTTGGACCGTAGAGCATGTCATTGTTGCACCAAACGATGATATCACCTGAGGCGGCAGCAACGCCCAAATTACTTGCTTCTGCGCAGCTGGTGCGCTGCGGGTTGTGCAGCACGCGTGCGCCGGTGATCTTTGGGTATTGGCCGGCGTTAATATTGGTGGCCAGGCATTCCAGTGACACAGCGGTGGCGTCAGTTGAGCCATCATCCACCAGCACTAATTCAAATGGGATGTCGGTATTGTGAATCAGACTGGTCAGACTGAGCATCGTGATAGTAATGGCGTTGTGACAGGGCACGACCACAGATACCTTGGCCGGAAACTGATCCGGAACTGGCTTTAAAGCATATGGCTGCTGCATCATCATGGCGTTCTCCCCTCCCAGGGCGGATCAAATTTTTCCGGAACTTTTAGAACCGTCCCCAAAGTTCCAGGGTTCGGTGTCAGGATCGTCTGGGTTGAATTTTTCGTCGGTGAGTGCCAGAAAGATTAGTGCGCCATCGTTTGCGTCTCCGCCGCCTGCATCAGCATCGCCTTCCGGCACTACTCTGTGAAAAACGCCAGGCAAAACGATGATCCTCTCCGGGCGGGTGCCGTCCAGCGGCACTGTCACTGCTTGCGGATCCTCTTGCGGTTCACATTGCGCATCGACCCAGCAGACTAACTGTCCGCGTCCGTTAATCGCCACAAAGGTTTCGATTTTTCGATGGTGGCGGTGGTTGCCGCGTATATGCCCAGGGCGGGCCACGACGCAGTAAATCTGCCCAAACCCCCTCCCCATAAGCACCCCGGGGTCGAAGATCTCGTAAAGAATCCCACGCACGTCCTCGTGGACCGCAAGTTCTTCGCGGATCACTAATTCCATAGCCATGCTTCCGTGATACCTCCGTTATCCCATTACTAGACGGCGAATAAGTAGCCGTTATTACGCAAATCCAGCCAGCGTTGCACAGCCTGCCGGTAATCACCAAAGCCGCGCCCCAATGCCGCCTGCAACCGGTATGAACAGAGCGAAGTGTCAAAGGGACGTTCAGCTCGGCCCAGTCCCGGCTGGCTCTGGAAGGCTGCCCCCTTTACCAGATCAACCGCTGCGCTTGCGGTAGCCGCGGCCGCGGTGGCCGCGCCTTCAGCCGCACCGTCCTGAGCCCCTCCGCCCACACATTTTGCCAAATAACGCAACAGTTGCCAGTTGGATACGCGCTGTTCTGAACCGGCGTGCCATAAACCTGTCAGACCCAGACGGGCAATTTCCATCAGCACTTGCGCCAAATTATTGACTAACAGCGGCGTTGAAAAGCGGTTGGTCCAGGCAGTTACAGTATTCCATGATTCCAAACTGGCCAGAGATTGTTCCATAAAGCAGTGGCGTACTGTTCTACCACCGCCACCCGGACTCCACCCAAAAAAACTGGTACGCACAATGGTCCAAGGAATGGGGCTGCCCATGATCAGGCGCTCGCCGTCCAGTTTTGTGCGCCCATAAACATTGACCGGGGATGGGGCATCTGCTTCGGTATAATGACCGCGCAGACCGCTGAAGACGTAGTCGGTCGAGATATAGATTAAATGACGGGTTGCGGGGGGACAAGCCTGCATTAAATTGGATGTTCCCTGCACGTTCACAGCCCAAGCCGCCGCCGGATCGTTTTCGCAGGCGTCCACACTGGTCATTGCGGCAGCATGCACCACTACTTCCGGACGGACCTCGCCGAGCAGACGCCGCAAACCTTCCGCGTCAAGGAGATCACAGGCAGCCGGAACCACCCTGGGCAGCTCCGGCCGGTTATTCAGGAAAAGACCATAGATTTCGTCAGTTTTTGACCATTCAATTGCCAGATTGGAACCGAGCAAACCGCTGGCACCGGTAATTAGGATTCTGGTCATTCATTCATCCGCTCCCGCAGCCAGATCCGCGTGCGTTCAATTCCTTCGGTTAAGCTGACTTGCGGCTGCCAGCCCAGAAAGGCTCGCGCTTTGGCAGAATCACACAAGAGTCGCTTAATCTCGCTTTGAGGATGAATGTGCGCCACATTTTCCACTGCCACGGCATTTCCGGCGATGATGCACGCCAGGTCGATAATGCGGATTTCTATTCCGGATCCACCGACCAATAAGCTGAATGGGGCGCGGTCCGATGATGCGTCGCCGCCACCAATGCGCGCACCGGCATGTGCGCTCGCCGGCGACAGTCCCGCCCGGACAATGAAATCAGCGCAATCTTCAACGTATAAAAAGTCGCGGGTCTGCAGGCCATCCCCATAGACCAGCAGGTTTTGATGGTGCATGACGCGATCCAGGAAAATCGCAATCACGCCGCCCTCTCCATCAATACGCTGAAACGGCCCATAGGTGTTAAAAGGCCGCAGGATTGTCGCTGGTAGGCCGTAAGTCCTGGCGTACGATTCCACTAAGTGTTCAGCAGCCAGTTTGGCACCGGCGTATGGGGAGGCTGGTTTTACCGGATGCGCTTCACTAATGCCAATACCGGCTCCCACCACTTCATCCATTGGCGCAAACACCATGCAGGTGCTGACCATCACGAAGTGCGGCCGCATCGGGCGCACCGCCTCCAGCAACCGGAACGTGCCCAGCACATCCGTGTTAAAGGTATCACGCGGCTGATCAATGCTATGCTGGACATTGATACGCGCCGCCAGATGGAAGACGATATCCGGCTTCAAAAGCAAGGCACGGCGCAATATCTTATCAGACAGTAAGTCGCCGCACACAATATTTAGAGCGGGATTATGCCGGTATTCATACAGATTTTTCGGGGAACCGCTTGAGAAGTTATCAAGCACAGTCACCTGACATCCCATACTGAGAAGTTTGCCGACAACCCAGCGTCCGATAAAGCCGCCGCCTCCAGTTACCAGTACGTTCATGACCAAACCCTCCTGTACCAGTCGATCGTTTTCTGCAGTCCCCTCACCAAATCATATTCCGGAGACCATCCCAGTGTTGCTTTTGCCCGGCTAATATCAGCAGACAGCGCCTGTAAGTCCCCTGGGCGCCCGGGTTTAAAGATAATGTCCGGTTTCGCGCCAGTCAGGCCGCTTGCGCCGCTCGCATCGCCAGTCAGGCCGCCTGCGCCGCCCGCCAAGCTCCTAATAATCTCGGCCAGCTCCGCAATAGGGGTTTCTTTTCCGGTCCCGATGTTGAAGACGCTACCCGACAATTCCTTGCCGCGCAGCAAAATTGCCAAGTAGGCCTTGACCGCATCGCCAACGTACAGGAAGTCGCGCGTTTGCTTGCCATCCTCGTGTACAACCAGGGTTTCACCGCGCAAGGTGCACTCAATAAAGGCGGGGATCACCGCCGAATAACCCCAGACATTTTGATTCTCGCCAAAGGTATTGAAATTGCGCACTACAACAACCGGGTATTTATACCACTCATACAGCACGCGGCAGTGCTTTTCCGCCGCCAGCTTGCTGACAGCATAAAAACTGCGCGGATACATCGGATGGTCTTCATCCATAGGCGTGTAAAGCGGGTTGCCGTAGACCTCCGGGGAAGAAGCCACGACCAGCAGCGGTTTACTCTTCGTGGCCAGCAGCGTTCTGGCGAGTTCAAAAGAACCGCGCTCATTGTTCTGGAAGTATTTTTCCGGGTCTTCCATGGACTCATCAATCGATACATACGCCGCCAAATGGACAATGGCGTCTACGCCGGCGGCGTCAATCATCTCTGGAGTCAAAGAGCGGTAATCAAGCCGGAGCATCAGGAATTTTGTCTTCAGAGCCGGGTTCGGCAAAAAGGGGTTCCTGGTCAGAAACTGACGTGAAAAGTTGTCGATGCCCGTAACCTTTGTGACTTCCGGGCAGGAAACCAAAAGGTCCACCAAGTGTACACCGTATAGGCCGGCGGCACCGGTAACCATCACATGCAAAGTAATCACTCCAACTTATTCTTCTCTCCAAGTTATGGATCGAGCGCAGCAGAAGTGTTATGATAACGGCCTACCGGGACTTGATCCTGCCGGAATTTTGCGCGAATAGATGGCAACCGGCGAGTTCCTTTCGTAGGATGAATAGTCTTAAGATGAATCAAAGAAAGCAAGAGAAGAGTAGAGCAAAGTAGAGAAAAAGAGAGAACTGGGGGGACAGTGCGGATATGCAGCCGGCTAGTATCGTAGTTCTCAATTGGAATGGCGTCCATTTGCTCAGACAAAATATGCCAGCTTTGATCGATGCAGTCGCGGCTGCCGGCGGGCACCACGAGCTCATCATGGTGGATAATGGCAGCACGGATGGCAGCAACGAATTTATGCGCCAGAACTATCCAGGTGCGAAAATCTTGCCGCTGCCAGCGAATATGGGTTTAGTGCGCGGCTATAACCTGGGATCGTGCTTTGCGTCGCACAATATTGTCGTGCATCTCAACAACAGTGTCCACGTCAACCGCGACTTTTTGCGTTTTATACTGCCGCACTTCAACCATCGCCAGGTGTTTGCGGTCCATCCTAAACTCGTGGCGCTGGATGGCACGATCGAAGCCGAGTTGTCCTTCGCCTCGTTTGCGGAAAAAATGATTTATCCCAGACAGCCCCACGCTTTCCAGCCGGATGCCGAAAACTATCTGGCACCGTGCTATTCCATGTATGCCCCGGGTGGCTGTTCCGCTTATGATCGCAACAAGTTTTGGCTGATGCGCGGCAACGACGAGATCTATTCCCCCTTCCACTGGGAGGAATCGGACCTGTCTTACCGGGCATGGAAACGCGGCTGGGAAGTAATCTTTGAACCGCGCAGCATAGGGCACCACAACGTCCATGCCACAATTGGTAAACTTGATCAGCTGGAAAGCATGCAGTTATATTTTCGCAACTGGCTGATCTTCAATTGGATCAACTTGACGGATCGTGATCTGCTGGCAGAACACTTCGCCAATCTCGGCAAGTTTGTGCACCTCGAACCCATGCGACGCCGGGCCTTCAGTCAGGCGCTGCCCTACATGACCAACATTCTGAGCCGGCGGCGCTGGGAGCGCCCGAACCTAATGCTGACGGACCGCGCCGTGTTCGCAAAGTTGGCGGATTATGGGCGGCCCGTGCCAAACGGAACTTTCGTCGAATATCAGGGGCGGGTTTACCGGGTTGAGTGCGGACGCCTGCGCCATGTACCGGGCGAGGCGATCCTGGCAGCTTACGCCGCCACAAGGTCTTTTCAGTCCATTACCAAAACCACTTTTGATCAATTTCCGCTGGGCGAGCCGCTCGCATGGCCGGAGGGGTCCTCAGCCCGCGACCAATCTGGCGTCGTCTATAAAGTAGATCATGGCCTGGCACGGGCGATCGACACAGTCGAGTCCGCCCATATGGTCGGCGTTAATCCAGCAAGCCTGCCGGTGGCGCATCCATCGGAAATCAAGATGCTGATCGGCGGCAAGCCGCTTAACTTGGGATTTGCCGCCGGGATGGTTGAAGCCTCGCCGGAGCATTTTGAAGCCATCCGCAAACTTCTGGAATCAGAATCATGAGTATGTTTAAGCGTTACATAGTTTAGTCAGAGGAGAAGGGGCTGGGCATATGGGTAAATATAAGGCGACCATCATTATCTTGAATTGGAATGGACAGCACTTGCTCCGCAGGTGCCTGCCGTCCGTGATCCAGGCGGTCAACTATGATGGCGGCGGGCATGAAATTCTGGTCATCGATAATGGCAGTACGGACGGGAGCGCGCAGTTTGTCCTGAGCAACTATCCCGGGGTGGCAGTGCTGCCGCTGCCTGAAAATAGAGGGTTTGTCGGTGGCTATAACGCTGGATTGGCCATTGCCCGACAGCACTTAGTCGTGCTGTTGAACAACAGCACCTGGGTCAGGGCCGACTTTTTCACGAATTTGCTGACCCACTTCGAGAATCCGGATGTCTTCGGGGTCTCGCCCAAAATCCTGACGCCCACCGGGTTGATCGAAGTGGAGTACTTGCACGCTACTTGGGACGGCCGCGGAATTATCGGTCAAAAACAGCCCGGGTTCAATGAGCCGGACCGGGGACGCGTCGGTGGACCGTGCTATACCTTTTACGCGCCCGGCGGTTGTTCCGCCTTTAACCGTGCTAAGCTAATGGCCCTGGGATGGTTCCACCCGATCTATGCGCCATTTCATTGGGAAGAGGTGGATATTTCCTACCGCGCCTGGAAACGCGGCTGGAAGGTGATGTATGAGCCGCGGGCAGTGGCCTGGCATGAGGCAGGCAGCACCTTTTCCAAACACGTGCCGGCCGAGCAGAACAAGCTGATTTGGCACCGCAACCGGCTACTGTTCCTCTGGTCCAACCTGAGCGATCCGGAAATGGTCCGACAGCATCACTCCTACCTGCCAGTCTGGGCGACGCTCGATCCGCTGCATAGCCAGTCATTGCAGGCTGCCAGGGCGTTTATGGTCCAGGCGGATCAAAAACGAACTAATGATCAGCCGCATTGGCAATTGTCTGATAAAGAAGTCTTCAACCTGATAGGGGCGTGCTGCTCGGGAGTGCGTCCGAACGGCTCGTTAGTGAAAGGCACTGGCTCGGATGTTTACTTGTTGGAAGGAGCTGGCAAGAGACATGTGCCCAGCCGGGCGGTATTGGATTCCTTTAGCAATTGGCTGCATGTCATTCCCATCGGTGATCAGGAGCTGGCCGCCTACCCGCTTATGCCAGCGGTGGATTTTCGAGAAGGCTGTTTGCTGGCAAGCCCCGACCGGACAGCCTACATCGTCAGCAGGGGGCGCAAGCATCCGGTCGCCAGCCTGCAGCGGCTGGCCGAGCTGGGGCGCAGTGTAGAGGAGATTATTCCGGTGTCATGGGAAGACCTGCGTCGCCTAAAAGAAGGAGGGCCGGCTTAAGCAGGAAAAAAGGCGGCGTTGGTGAAAACATAAACTAATAAATCACTTATTTGAGGTGCTCCATGACAGCGAATGATAATAACCCCACATATGCTGGGGGTCAAAAAACCGCAAGATCCAACCGCAAACGCCGCACAGTGGCCGTCAACCTTTGGAAGCCACTTGCTTATTTGTTGATGTTCGTTTTCAGCCCGTTTCTCTTGATCAGCGATTGCTTCCGCAAGAAAAAGCGCGTCAACAACGAAGTGGTGTTTGCCTTTTCCCTGATGCTGACCTTAGCCATGCTGTTTACCGCGACGTGTATCTGGGTGTCGCAAAGCCAGAATAAAAAGGCGTTTGCGCTCATCGGCAATTTCGCGGCCACGCAAGAGCAATTGGGGGAAAACTTAGCGTTCAGTCAGGATATTTCTTACTATGCGCTGAAATATAACATTGATCCACTGCTGGTCTATGCATTAATCGATCAGGAGAGCAAATTTGACCGTTTCGCCGTTTCGGATCAGAATGCCAAAGGATTAATGCAGCTTACGCCGTCAACTTGGCAGGAGATGAACCCAAATGGCGTTTGCGACGCCACCCACGATCGTTACCAATGTCATGAGACGGAGTGCGTTTTTTGCCCGGGTGCTAATATTGCGGCCGGAACGAGGTATCTTAGCCAATTGGTGGAACGTTTCGACGGCGAGGTTGGTTTCGCGCTGGAGGCCTATAACGCAGGCAGTGCCACAGTTGACACTTCCCGTGATGAACACATTTATCCGGAAACACGCAGCTTTACGCGCAACATTGCGCAGAAACTGAAAACCTTACGTCAAAACCGGGTTCTGGATCTGATCAATTTGGCGGTTGATGCTCGGCAAGCTTTGAAATGGGCGGGCGGAGTCACTTTGGCGCTTTGGTCTATCCTGTTGGCGTGGCTTATTAAGAAGCTGTAGGGTAGAGTGTAAAGACGCGATGATAATACGAGACGAGGCTGCTCCCTTTGATTGAGGGGCAGTCTCTTTTTTATATGGATGGAGCGGTTCGCGGCAAGCACGCTTGCCATCATGAAGCGCCTCTTCCCAGCATAGATTGTATTGTTGGAGTATGGGGGCCAGTATTGTTCCAGTATGGGGGTGCGCGCGGATGGAACCGGTGGAGATGCAGTTTAGCGCCTTTACGGTCGTTTTTATCGCCGGCATGGCACTCGGCTTATTGCATGATCTGTACCGCTTGTTTCGTAAAGGCCTCCGGCTGACGGGTAAGCTTGACTGGCTATTTGACGCCCTCTTTTGGCTGATCGCCACCCCGTCGCTATTGTTCCTGATCTTTTTCAGCAACTGGGGTGAAATGCGGATCTATGTCCTGTTGGCGATCGCGCTGGGTGTCTTATTCTATTTCAAAGTGCTCAGTGACACAATGCGCGGCCTCCTACGCCTGATTTTCCGTGGCGTGGCAGGAATCATCAGGGGCATTTTCCGGCTGCTGAGAGCAATATTGGTGACGCCGGTGCTATGGTTCTGGGACAGCAGTGCCGGGGCCTTTGACCGTCTGCGCGAGCGCCGGGAACGCCGAGAGCGCCGCGAGCGCCGGGAACGGCATGGGCGCCGCCTTTCCAAGACCGCCGACTCTTCATCATCGCTCAGAAACTGATCAAAAAAGAATGGAAAAAAGCTCGTCCTATACTTGAATAATCCCAAAGATGGTATTATAATCAACAGCTGGCCACGTCGGGAGAGGTTACCGCGACAGAGCTTGAATTCGATCAGTTTCTGGCGGAGCTGCGGGGACTTCTCCTTAAGTATAACCTGGAAGTCGCCGACGGGAGAAAAGTCAGAGACATTACCGTAATATCGGCACCGGCAGAAAAGGAGTGAGTCAGACGACTCAGAGCGAAATGAAAAGAGGCAAAAGGATCATGGTAGTTTTAGCAATTATCTTGGGGACTATTATTTTTCTTAATTTAGCCGGGTTTGCCGTCAATAAAACTTTATTTGCCCACGAGCTCAACTCCGTTACTCCTTATGGAAAGATTGTTGATGTGAATGGACAAAAAATGCATGTCTATGCGATAGGCAATGGCAGCGGCAGTGGCGACGGCAGCGACAATGGTATTGGCCGACAGACCATTGTCTTGTTGCCTGGCTTCGGAGTTGCCTTGCCCAGTGCGGACTTCGGTCCACTGATGCGGGAGCTTTCCCGAGAATATACCGTTGTCTGTGTGGAGTATTTCGGCATTGGCTTCAGCGGCCAGATGAAAACAGCGCGCACCAATGCAAACATTGTCGAAGAGACCAGAACAGCCTTATCCCTGGCAGGGTTTAAGGCACCATATGTTTTGATGCCGCATTCTTTATCCGGCATTTACAGTGAATATTATGCTGCCAAATATCCTGAAGAAGTGTCCGCTATTATTATGTTGGATACTACCTCTACGGCCAGGCAGGAAGGTAAAAACCCGCCGAGATTGGTATATGGAATTGCCAAGCTGCAGCAAGAATGCGGTTTGACACGCCTGACATATCGCTTGATGCCTCCCGCCCAGAAAGAAGAAAATGGCTACACAGTTAAGGAAATTGGTGACTACAGGCTGTTTGCCTATCATGTGCTTAACGATACCATGATTGATCAGTCGCTGCGCACGCTTGACAGCATCAACGAGGTAAGCGCGATGCCTTTTCCACAAGGAATTCCGGTCTTGAAGCTGATCTCCTCGCAGTCTCTGGAAAAGGTGGGTGCGGATTATCAGGAGAAACACCTTGCCAGATTGGGGTCGGCTGTTCAATCGCAGACTGTTGAAGGGTCCCATTTTATTTACCAGACTGGCGCGGCCGAGATTTTTGATCTGACTAAAGCATTCCTGGCAAAAATCCAATAATGGGATTTGATCTTGATTTTGTAGTAAAAATGTAGTATATTTGTAGAAAGATAAGTTGGGCTCCCACAAGGAGCCCTTTACGTCCCTGCGGCGGTGCGGCGGTGAGTTAAATGCAGGTCGAAATACGGGGGGTCGAAGAACTAAGCTTTCGCGAACGCCAGGTCGTAGCCTTGAAAGAAACGGGGCTGTCGACCGAAGAGATCTGCCGCAAACTTCAAATCAGCGCTAGCACGGTTGCTAATCTTTATGGTAGGGCACGTCGTAAGGGATATCAGGTAGTCATCATTTTGCCTGGCACTGCACTGATTCCACCCGAAGATGAAGACGCGGATGCGGAGCCGGGGGTAGGGGAGGCGATGCCGGATGAGCATGCAGGAACATAATGTATACCCGTTTCCGGTACGAGCTCAACGCGCAAAGCATGAGCCGGATAAGCCTCGCGTCAAAGTGAAAAGAAGACTGCGTTTCAGACCGAAAGCGGAATTGTTCTATATTGTCCCCATCGTGATTATGGCTTCGCTGGCTTTTAATCTGATCAGCGTTGTCAGTGTCAGAATCAGTCAGACAAAATACGCGCGGCAGCTCGCGTTGGAGATTGCCAAACTGAAAGAATACAACGCCGAGCTGGATGATGAAGTAGCCTGGCGCGGCACTCTTGATTATGTGGAACAGGAAGCCAGGAAGTTCGGGATGGCTAAACCTGACGAAGTCAAATACCAGTTTACGGTTCCAGGCGCAGAAGGGGACGCCGGACCAGCCAAACGTGTTCAATCGCCCGAAATTGGCTATTGAGTTTTGATTCAAATGATGAACCGCTGTCATGAAGTGCAGCGGTTTTTTGTATCTGCGGGCATAATAATCCCATAACGGCAAAAGGAGGAAGACCATGGCACGTTGGGTTGATGTGCGGGGCGTGATCAGTAGCCTTTTCAATTTGCGGATCCGGATGCCGCAGCTGTGGCTGCCGGCGGTACTGCCACGCGGCATGCGCTATGTGCGCCAAATTGGGAGCGGGTATCATAATGCTTGCTTTTTAGAGCGCTGTGCTGATTGGGTGCTGCCTTATTGGGCGGGCCGACAGGAGTGCCCTGCCGATGAGGCCTTTATTCCCCGGGCACAATCCGGACTGGCCTATAATCAGACCAACCGTAATTGGACGGTGGTGGGGCCTGCACCGGGCTCGGGAATGACCGGTGCGGGTAGCATTCATAGGGGGCGCGGATGGCCTGGGGCGACCGTTGATCCGCGCGGGATGATCACGCCCTTTCGGGGCGGTTGGTCACTGGATTTTTGGCTTGATATCGACGGGGAGCTATATACGCCAATGCAGGCGCAGTCGCTGCGACAGCATTTGGGACACTCTGTGCCGGAAGTTCATACGGTCTGGCAGGCCGGTCCGGTGAATGTGCGGACAGCTGTAGTTGCGTTTAAAACGGGTACATTCCCCTGGTTGGGCTGCTCGATCACGCTGACGCCTAATCTGGAGGAGACAGGGAAGGAAGCCAGGGCGAAGGCTGAGTCGGGAGACGGGGCAGAGACCAGGGCGAAAGTAATGAACGCGGTGCGCCTACTCTTGGTAATCCGGCCATATAACCCGGAAGGCTTCGCACCCCTGAAATCAGTGAAGTATTCGATGGATGGCCTTATGATTAATGGCCGACTGGCCTTGCTTGCCACGGAATTTCCGGACCGGGTGCTCTGTACGGATGGTACCAGGGGAGACGGAGTGCATTTGATCGATGGGCCAAAGCTCTATGCCGCTGAGAGTGCTAAGGGGCTGGCTCATGCGGTGGCGGCGTTTACGGTTGACCTCGGCGGATCGGACAGCGACCAAGCGGGAGCGGTGCCGGCACTGGCGCTGGCACTGGCTCAGGCATCGGTTCAGGTGCAGGCACCGGCGCTGGGGCAGGGGCAGCCGCAGTCGCCATTGCAGTCGCCATTGCAGTCGCCATTGCACTCACAAGCCCATTCTCTGGAGTTCTTTGTGCCTCTGGGACGAATAGAAAAGGGTTTTCGGCCAACCCCCGTATCCAGACAGGTGTTTCTGTCGGATTTGCGCCATGAGTGGCAGGAACAGCGTTCGACAGCCATGCGGGTGACGCTGCCGGAGCAGCGGCTCAACGAGGCGGTGCAGGCTAACCTGGCTTATGCGCTGACCTTCGCGGAGCGCAAGGCGGGAGGCGGCGGGATCACTAAGGGCGGTGGCGGGAGCGGTAGTGGCGGTGGCGGTGGCAACGGCGACGGCGGCAGGACAACCGGCACCATCTGTGGCGAGCAGCCGCTAGGGGAGCAATCGGCTGAACGAGCCATCTTGGCAGCAGCACTGGATGGGTGGGGGCTACACCAGGCAGCTGGGAGAGTAATCGAGCAAATGCTTGGAATCGACCACACGCGCCCCAGCAGGATTGTGCGCGGCAGTCTTGCTCGAGTGGAGCAAGCGATCTGGGCACTGCAGAAACATAGTATGCTCGTCATCAATGATGCCATGCTCAAGAACGCGTATGATCATATCGCAGTATTCTTTTCAGCGTTGCGGCGCTTTGGAGTCTCCAACAACGGGAAATCCGGCAGTGGAAGAGGAGTGTTGCGGCTGCGTAGATTATGGAATGCGGCGGCTTTGCGGGACGCGTCTTTACTCGCACAGCGCTATGGAAAGAAGGAGACCGCGGATGGTCTGCGGCAAGCCTATGCAGAGGTGCATGCCAGCATTGCTAAAGACATTTTGCGAGCCGGACAGGCTCCTGATCCGGTTACAGATTTAATGGCGATTGATCCTTTAGGATTAATCGCGCCTGATGCCGGGGCGGATGCCGGGCTAATAGATGGTTTACTCAAGAATGTTGCGGGGCTGGGGATGGGGCTGGACGCGCAAGGCCAAGCGCTTTGCTATAACCCGCGGATGTCCGGTTATGATCTGGCTGCGGAATTCCTGATTATACAATGCTTAATCATGATGCAGGATCACCAGGCGTACGCCAGTCTGGACCGAATTCTGACGATGGCGCTGTCAACTTATGCCTGGCCGTGCGCGGTACATCCGCGTACCGGCGGGGGATCGTTCGGGGAAGGCCATGATCCGCTGGTAACGGCGTTGTTTCTACGGGTGATCAGAAGCATATTAATTCGGGAGGAAAACGACGCGCTGGTTCTGGGAGCAGCGTTTCCCACACATTGGTATGAGCCGGGGACGGTCATAACAGTAGATAATGCTCCTTCCAGCTTTGGCACCATTAGCTATCGCATTGAAGCTGGCGAACAGCGGGTTGAATTGCAGTTGGAAGGCGATTACAGGTTTCCACCGCAAAGTGTGCGCTGGAATGTACCGTTTGCCATCAAATCCGCCTTGGTTAATGATCGGAAAGCGCTGCATCGCGAGCATACGATCCTCCTTTTGCCGCAAACAAGGAAGGTAGTTCTGAGTAGAGAATAATGCAAATGAAAGCACGGCCGGTTTTTGGTGCTTTCAGGTGATGCACTGAAGTAATAACGCATTGTTGACTTGACACACACTTTAACTGCAAGTATAATAGATTAAGATATAAGCTCCTAGAGCTTATTGCGAAAGTCAAAAAGGGGAGGAATACTTCCGGCATGTCGGCCATAGAGGTTGGCGGAGTCATTGAGGGCAAAATCACAGGTATCACGAATTTTGGCGCTTTTATTTTATTGTCCAACGGACAGACTGGTCTGGTTCACATTTCAGAAGTCGCTGATGAGTATGTCAAAGACATAAAAGACTTTCTGAAATTGAATGACACAGTCAAAGTGCGCGTCCTTTCTATTGATAAGGGTCGCGTCGGATTATCAATCCGGCAGGCACAGGAACAGCGCCCGCGACCGGAGCGTAATGTTCGTCCGAGACAGTCCTTTGACGACAAACTCAGTCGTTTCTTGAAGGAAAGCGATGAACGCCAAGGCGAAATTAAAAAGAGCACCGATGCCAAACGTGGCGGCCGTGGTGGCGGTCCACGGGCTAGAGGTGCAAAAGCCGAAGGATTCTAAGCCTTTAGAGTAGAGGTTGATTATGGCTTTAAGGCTTCCGGATGGTAATCCGGAAGCCATTTCGTTGCGGATGTGCCCGCCCAAAGACCAGCGGGGATTAATTGGAGGAACTTTGGGGACGGTTCTAAAAGTTCCAAATGGAATTAAATGCAAAATGGAACTTTTAGAACCGTCCCCAAAGTTCCCCCTTCCGATCAGGCGATTAGGAGATCAAACAGCAGATCAAACAATTGGGTGACCAGACAAAGTAAATGCAACTTTGTCAAAGAAAATGCAAGCGAGTTGCA
>ENA-UOOK01004461-UOOK01004461.1-fermentation-metagenome-genome-assembly--contig:-NODE-4461-length-14978-cov-5.366213_pt1 | contig 14978 bp, 18 predicted proteins | sample MGYA00245777_ERZ724023 | MGnify/ENA primary metagenome ERZ724023 (study PRJEB28704, sample SAMN03018312) | fermentation metagenome | biome: anthropogenic terrestrial biome; feature: soil; material...
GATGATGTCGTTTTGAGAAAAAACGTAACTTCTCCGGGCGGGACAACCGAAAAAGCAATGGAAGAATTTATTAACAGCAATTTTTCAGAAATCGTTTCTTCTGCTTTAACAAAAGCAAAAAAAAGAGCCGAAGAACTTTAGATATAAATGTTAGCAGAGAGGTAGAAAGATGATTATTAAAGTCAGGGTAATTCCAAATTCGAAGAGAAATGACGTCGTAAGCAGAATCGGTTCAATTTTGAGAGTTAAAATTGTTGCCCCTGCTGTTGAAGGTAAAGCAAATGAAGAATTATGTGATTATTTATCAGATTTTTTTGATGTTAATAGATCTCACGTGCTCTTAAGAAAAGGTGAAAGGGGCAGAGAAAAAACAATAGAAATTACGGGCAGAACGGAAGAAGAGTTGGAAGAGGTTTTGGATACGATACCGTAGAAATAGTTTATGGCAAAAAAAATACCGGAAACTTTATTTTGGAAAGACGACATACTTTTGTTACTTAACCAGCTTGAATTGCCTTATAAAGTAGTATATAAAGAGTGCAAAAACTATAAAGATGTTATAAAAGCGATAAAAGATATGATAGCGAGGGATGCAGGGGGGATTATTATTGTTCCAGCACGTAATGGTGAAAATGATTTAAGCCATATATATTCATTAAGAGAACTAAACATTCCATTTGTGTTTATCACTAGCAAATATCATGGTATTATGTCTGATTGTGTTATGTCAAATTTGGAAGAAGGTATGTACAAAGCGACCATCCATTTATTGAAAAGGGATAAACGGAAAATTTATTTTATTACTGATAACCGACAATTAAAGCTATCAGGGGATAGAGTTAATGGTTATATTCGTGCCTATAAAGATTGCCATATTAAGTATAACGATGAGCATATAATAGAAACAAATCCGACTGTCGGAAATGGAATTATAATTACAAATGAAATATTGAAAAAATCAAAACCAGATGCTATTATTACCGCAAACGCATTACTTTCGTTAGGCGTTATGAAATGTATTAAAGATAAGGGTTTAAATGTACCTAACGATATTTCAGTTATTTGTTTTGATGAACTATCTTATTCATCACTTCTTTATACACCAATTACAACAGTTGAACAACCATTACGTGAAATTTGCAAAGAAGCAGTCTCTATTCTTCTTAAACGTATCGAGGGAGAGAAAAAACCATATCAAACAATTTATTTACCAACAAAACTGATTGTACGCAGTTCTTCCTAAGTAAAGAAATATCGTAGGTGATCGCAGTAGATAAGGTCAGAGATATAGCAGGCATCTGTTTGGGTCGGGGGTGCGGACAAAATTTTGGACTAAGCACTTAGGCCGAGATTTTGTCTATACTCCAGCGGGCTCATCCCGCCAAGTGAGATTTTGATTCGTTTTTCCCGATACCAAATCATATAGTCGTCTATCATGCGGATAAATTCTTCAATCGGCACGTCCATCCAAAACGAGCCGTAGAACATCTCGTTTTTCATTCGGACAAAGAAGCCCTCACACGCCGAATTATCCGGAGAACAACCTTTCTTCGACATTGAGCGCAGCAAATGCGCCTTTTCCATGCGGCTGATCCAACCAGGCCAGCGGTAGTGGCAGCCACGGTCTGTGTGAATGATGGGATGTTCTGATCCTTTTAACTGGGAAATTGCATCGTCCAGCATACCATTAACAAGTTCTGCATTCGGGACTGTTCCAACACTCCAACAGACTGGCATCCCGTCAAAACAGTCGATGATGGGAGAAAGATAAACCTTTCCAGCTGGAATTGCAAATTCCGTTATATCGGTCAGCAATTTCTCGTTTGGAAGATCCACATGAAAGTTGCGTTGTATGACATTTGGCACGGCTGGCGTGATTTCCCCTTGATAAGAGCTGTAGGCTCGCTTCTTTTTCACTGTAACTTGCAGCTTCTCTTGCTTCATGAGCCGGCGAACGACTTTTTCAGATAGACGTAAGCCTTCTTTTCTCAGTGCAGCATGGATTCTCCGATATCCATAGCGCCGGTGGTTTTCTTCAAATATAGCCTGTATCCGTTCTTTTGCGGAACAGTATTTGCCTTGCCGCTTTATGGCCTTGCTGGTAATAGTAGCTGCTGCGCGGGCAACGCAGGGCAGCCAGCAGATTTGGTAGCGAATACTTACTTATCAGGGCGCCGATGATCACTGCCTTCTTCCGATTCCAGAGAACTTCCTGATCGACGCCGGGGTCTTTTTTTATTACGTTGATGGTCTCCTTCAGGATATCTATTTGCATCCGCATATCCTCCATTTCGGATTTCAACTTGTTGATTTCCTCTGAGAAGGATGCTATGCCCGGCACAAGATTGCCAAGGGGATCATCCTCTGGATTCATCAGTGCAGTCATCCCTTTCCGAAGATATTTCCGACGCCACGTGTAAATACTGGCTCGGCTATACCCAATCTCATCTGACACTGATTTTACATCTTCACCAAGTTCAAAGCAACGGTGGAGAACCTCCAATTTCAGGCTCACGGGCGGATGACGCGGATGAGCTGGCGTGTTTTCGCCGCGATAGGTTGATTTTGTTTTCTTGGGCTGATTCTGGTCACGAATCCATTTGTACAAGGTCTGTCGCCCGGGATAACCAAGTATCCGAATGGTCTTGCTCACAGAATGGGTATCCTGATACATCTGCAGTGCTCGGACTCGCTTCTCATATGTGAACAATGTAATTCCCCCGCGTTAAGGCCTTCACCTGTCCAGCTTTTTGTCCGCACCCCCTTCCTTGGACTGGTTCGAGAACCTCCCAGTATAAAAAAACTGAGAAATAACATACTTAATTGTGGCTGTTGCAAAACGACCCGAAAAAAAGTCGGAGCAGTAATTCCGAAAGGGTGTTGGCTGCTTCGGCTTCTACAGCCCAAACCATACGCTATGAGTGTGGGACGATATAGCGATAGCGTTGATATGGAAAAAGGACCTTCTTTTGCTAAAATAAGTGCGGGTAACGCCAACCGCACAAGAAAAGCAAAAGGAGGTTCATCCATAATCAATGGCGGAAAAGAGTTTATCGCATACGAAGTGAAAATGTCAATACTATATAGTTGTTGTGCCGAAGTTCCGGCGTAAAATGATTTACGGAAAGTTAAGGCGGGACATAGGGAAAACCTTACGGCAGCTTTGCGATTTTAAGCATGTGGAAATTATTGAAGCGCATGCAATGCCAGACCATATTCACATGAAGGGATATCATAAAAATTGAGAGGGCAAACACACCAAATGTGATAAAATCAAAGGAAGACAGGATGGTGTGTTATGAGAAAATACGATAAAGGATTTAAAGAGGAAGCAGAGAAGCTCTCCAACGAGATGGGCCTCAAACAGGCGGCCGCACAGTTGGGGGTTGCCCTATTACACGCTGTCGGAATGACGTCAGAAACGCAAATCATTTGGCGGTCACGCCTTTGTTTGACAGCGACATTCACCGCGATGCGCCGCCGTACCAGATGCTGGCTTCGCTCAACATGATCGATTCGCTGCCCACCCTGATGGTGATCGAATGCGCTTATACCGTATCGTTTTCCATCATAACCCTAAGGGGGCTTCTTCATGACCGTGCCGAAGGAACTGGAGGAATCCGCGATGATCGACGGGTGCGACCGCATCCGCGCGATGGTCAATATCGTGATCCCGATCATTATGCCGGGCATCGCAGCGATTTTTATCTTCGCCTTTGTGCAAAGCTGGAACGATCTGTTTTCGCCCCTGCTTTTCATGACCAGCGACCAGCGACCTCCATTATACGATTCCCGTCGGCCTGAACGGCATGATCAATAAAAACGGCGTGCAGTGGGACGTGCTTTCAGCGGGGACTGTGATAGCGATCCTTCCCACCATCGCCATGTTCGCTTTCTGCCAGAAATATATTGCGGGCGGGCTGACTGCAGGCGCAGTAAAAGGGTAAAGCGCAAAGGCACAAAGGAGAAATCATTCATAGCACTTGACAATCCGGACGATAATTTGATTCTGACCCATCTGGGGGACGATTACGAAAAAATACCTGGGAGCGGTGATCCCGCCGATCTTCATGAATTCGCTCCATATCAAGGGCTCCATCGAGAAACTTTACAGCAATAAAAGATTTGAAGAAGACAATTTCATCTATGGGAGAGAATCAAATCCGACCGTATACCTGGCGGAAAAGAAGATCGCCGCTCTGGAGCAGGAGACGATGGCTCTGTGCTTCGGCTCCGGGATGGTCGCCACGTCTGCCGCCATTCTGTCGGCCTGGAAGGGGCGGAAAATCGGATTGAAGATCTCAACCAGGCGTTTCATGCCATCTAAGCCCGAAACATAGAAGCCGGACCTCCCTGCCCCCTTTGTTTCTTCGGGGCGTGGAGGTCCCGTTTGCTTTTGAGGAGGATGGAGCCGTCTCGTCTCAGCGCCGTCGCAGTAGCTGCTGCTTATGATTTTTTTAATCGCCTTCGGACGACTTGCTTTTTTGCGCTCTTTTTTGGTAGATACCTATAGCACAGTGCTTCAAACTTATCTCCTAACGGGAGCGCTCCCGGATAGGCAAGAATCGCCGCTGCTTTTTTTTCTTTTGGTGTTTGTTCCTTTCTTATATTCAAGATCCAGCCGTATTTCAATTTCCGTCCCGCAGCCGGGCCGGCTTTCTATATGAAACCCGAAATTGTCTTTATAGAGATAGCGCAACCGCGCAAAAATATTGCATAGGCCGATATGCTCTCCATTTTGGTTACTGTCCAGCGCACCGTTTTCTGAGAGCATGATTTTGTGGATTGTGGACTGCGACATGCCAACGCCGTTGTCTTTCACGGAGAGCACCAGCAGGTTTTCCTCTTTCCTGATTGAAATGGTGATATAGCCGCCGATGATGTCCCCGTTTTCGTCCTTGTTGGCGAGAATGCCGTGACACAGGGCGTTTTCCACCAGAGGCTGCAGGATGTTTTTGGGGATTTCGATCTCAAGCAGACTTTCATCTACGTTCCACTGGACATCGAACAGATCCTTGTAGCGGTATTTCTGAATATTCAGATAATGCTTGATCGTGTCGATTTCCTGCCGGAGGGAGTCGGATACCCTGAAGCAGCTGACGCGAAGGCGGTCTTTCAGAATGCCGATGATGGAGCGGTTGACTTCTATAACGGCATCGGTCTGGTTGCTGCTCGCCAGGTACGTTATCGTGTTCATGGCGTTATAGATGAAATGGGGATCGATCTGCGATACAAGCAAACTGTACTGCATATCCTTCTCCCGCTGTTCTTTTTCCATCAGTTTCTGAATGTTCTTTCCCAATTTGTCTGCCATATCGTTAAAGGCGTTTCCTAAGACTTCGATCTCGTCGTTCGTATGGACGGAAAGACGCGCCCCGTAGTTACCCTTCGAGATCTCGCTCATCTTTCTCGACAGGGATTTGATGGCCAGCAGCGTCTTCTGGGAAAACAGAATGGAAAAAACGCAATATAGAATAGAGCTGACGACCAGCAGCATGATAATTTTGTTGCAGATATCGATCGAGGATTTCATAAGCTCCGTTTTCGAGTCGTAGCGGACCAGTTTCCACTTGCTGTAAAGCGAGTTCCGCACGCAAAGAAGTCCACCGCTAAGGTATCGGTAGGTTTCGAAATTATAAAATGTCTGATTTGTCGTTTTCGTCACCGTATCTAAACTGACTTTTGAATTTGAAAAATTTTTCCCGGGGTACACCGGGTTGTTTTCCTGGTCAAGTAGCATGAAGTCGGTCCCGCTGTTGATGTAGTTTTTAAAAATGTTGATGACGGTGTCGTAGGACGAGACGACTACCAGTTCCCCCGAGTCGCCGTAAGGGTTCAGATAAGGGCTAAAGTAACAGAACATTTTATCGGAGTGGTCACTGAATACACCGATCTGATGCGTAGTCGGGATAGAAAACGGATCAGAAAAGAAACAGCTGTTGGTTTTGCTGTTGTATTGATCCCGAAAAAGCGTCTCTATGTTTTTCTGCAGACTTTTCGACATCCCGACGGAATTGATATGCCCGCCGTTGTCCAAAACAAGATAAAGGTGGATTACCTGATAGGAATCCATATAGTAGTAATTGCTGGCGTTCGCCAGATAGTTCTCGAGAATTATTTTGTTTTTTTTGCCGGAGCTGCCGCCTCTTTTGATCTCTCTGACCAGATCGGTAACCGTCGGGTCGCTGCAGATGAGCGAAGTGAATCGGCTGATTCCCTTGAAGTAATCGTCTACTTCAGTCATGAGGCGTTCATTCAGATCAAGCTCGGATTTTACGATGCTGTCTTTGCTTATATAGTAAATCAAGGAGGGAAGAACCGTGTAGATCAGGACACAGGTGATGAGTAGAAGCAGCAACTGACTGACAATATTTTTAGTTACGATACTTCTTGCGTATCTCATTTGCTACCTTCTTTCTGTACTCGATAGGTGTCATTAGCGTATATTTCTTGAAAATCTTGCTGAAATACTGGCTGGAAGAAAATCCGACCTTTTCCGAGACCTCATAGATTTTTCTGTCGCCGTTCTCCAGCAGGTTCATCGCTTTCTGAATGCGGTATTGGTTCAGGAAGTCGACCAGTGTGTGCCCTGTTTCGATTTTGAAGATGGATTCGGATTTCGCTATGCTCATGGCGACTCCCTTTGAAATGCCGTCGATGTCCAGATCTTCCTCGCTATAATGTTCCTTGATGTATCGGATGATCTGAAGTGTGTCCGCGGAGTAGTTTTTTGCTGGGTCCTCATCTTTTAAAGACAGCAGGGATTCGAACCGCCCGAGGATCCATTCCATGGCGTCGGGGATTGTGTACATGCTTTCCATCTCGTATTTCTGAGGCTCCGGAGAAAAGCTTTCCCCGGACTGCAGGTCGTGGAGGTTTTCTCCGAATTTGCGAAAAAAATTGAGGCAGTTGAAAAAGACAAAGTCGAAAGCGCTCGCGTCGCCCACCTCACGTATCTTTTTGAAATAACGGCCGAGATAGCCCTTCAGCTCGGCGATGTCTCCTGCCTGGATGTATTTTTCCATCAACCCTATGTCGAAAGCTTCTTTCAGGACCCCGACTTTAAGCCGCGGTGAATCGATGGGCAGAATCAGCCTGCGCCCTAAAAACAACTGGGCGTCTGTGGCGCTCTTGCGGGCCGAAACGAGGCTCCCCGCTTCCGCCAGAGTCATGGGCCGCGGCGTGGCAAAGACAGAGTAGGACCCGTGCAGAGTTGCCTCTAACCGGCTCTGCAACTGCCCGGAGTACTGCTGGAGTTTTTCTGTGTCTGGAGAAGAAAATTTAAGGATGGATACGATTCCGTCGGCAAACTGGAAGGCGGCGGCGGGCCGGAACACGGCGTCCGCAAAGTTCCGGCAGATTTCCGCCTCTATGCCGCTGTCGTTTTTTTCGCTTTCGTCCCGAAAAAAAGTGGAAACCGCCGGAATCAGACGATCCTTCTTAAGGTAAAGGGCGATGTATTTGCTGCTTAGGACCTTTTGCATCTGGTTCCCGAGCCATTCGAGCTGGCCGTGGTCGATCCGCTTACCCGAAAAAATCTCTTCCATTGCCTTTTCTATTTTATAAGAATCCTCCAGCCGCTCCGACTTGAACTTTTTTTTGATTTCGAGCAGTTTCTCCGTCAGCACCTTGCTGCTGATCAGATCCTTCATAATGTAGTCGTCGGCGCCGAGCTTTAAGGCGCTATAGGTATAATCGAAGTCCGTGTAACTGGTGACGAAAAGGATGTGGATTTCCGGGTTTATTTTCCGCGACTCCGTTGCAAACTCGATCCCGTTCATAACGGGCATCTTGATATCCGTTATGATCAGGTCCGGCTTTCTTTCTTTGAGAATGCAGAGCGCTTCCTTGCCGTCGTATGCAGCGCCGATTACTTCAAATCCGTAAGACTGCCAGTTGATCAGGTGTTCATAGTATTTGATTGCCAATCTTTCGTCGTCGACAATGAGGACTTTTATCATAAGCCATACTCGTCCTTTCCCCAATTGCGAGCCTTCCGTACTGCTTTTTCCTTCCGCAGTTGTAAATTTTTACACTTTCTTGGGATATTTCACTCATATTATAGCAGAAAGTTTTACGATATACATGTGCCGGCATATGTTAATTAAATTTTACACAATAACGATTGATAATTGCACAAATTATATTATCGAATCCGTAACAGCTTTTATGAGATTGCGGTTTGTTGCATTTTGCACAAATTAAAAGCAAAATTCCATTTATCGCCGGGCCCTGTGATTGTATGATTACAACAGTTGAGAAAAGATCGATTGAATTTTTTCCAACAAAATGCATAAGTACATTTTCTTATTATTTGGGAGAGGATGATGAGCTTGAAGAAAGCAGAGTATTTTGCCGACAGAGAGTTCCCAATCGGCGAGGTCGACGACAAGGTGTTCTCTTCATTCACGGAGCATCTCGGCAGATGCATCTACTCCGGTCTCTACGAGCCGGGGCATCCGGAGGCAGATGAACAGGGCTTCCGGAAAGACACGATAAAACTGGTGCGTGAGCTTGGGATCCCGCTGGTTCGTTATCCCGGGGGGAATTTCGTTTCATGCTTTGACTGGACCGACAGCATCGGGCCGAAGAAGAATCGTCCGAAACGAATGGATTATGCCTGGGCGTCTGTCGAAACAAACGAATTCGGTCTGGATGAATTCGTTGACTGGTGCCGTAAGGCCGGCTGCGAACCGATGATGGCGGTGAACCTCGGCACGGACAGCATCCGGAGCGCCGGTTATCTGGTGGAATACTGCAACCATCCGGGCGGAACCTACTGGAGCGACCTGAGAATCAAAAATGGTCATAAAGAACCTTATCATATTAAATACTGGTGCCTGGGCAATGAAATGGAAGGTCCCTGGCAGGCCGGCCACCTCGATGCGGAAGATTATGCGAAAAAGGCTTTGGAAGCCGCGAAGATCATGCGGTGGGTAGACCCGACCATTCGGCTCATTGCAAGCGGAAGCAGTTACGAGATGCTGCCGTCTTATCTGGAGTGGGACAGGAAAATTCTCTTGGAGCTGTACGATAGCATCGATTACCTTTCCACGCACGCTTATTACATGAACAAAAATAACAGCGTAGGAACGACCAATTTTCTTGCTTCCTATAAGCAGCTTGACACCCACCTGCGCGGAACGCAGAGCGCGCTCGATTTTGTGCAGGCGAAGCTTAGGAAGAAGAAGACGATTCAGATCTGCCTCGACGAATGGAACGTCTGGAATTTCTCCGACATCGTGCTCGACAATATGGACGACCTAGCCGGAATGACCACGTTCAAAATGACGTCAGCGCAGCCGTGGGAAATTGCCCCCTCCATTCTGGAGGAAAAATATTCGCTGCTGGATGCTCTGACTCTCGGCGGGCTTTCGATCACACTGCTGAAGCACTCGGACCGGGTCAAGATCGCCTGCCTCGCGCAACTTGTCAACGTCATCGCGCCGATCACCACGAAAAGGAACGGCGGCATCTTGAAACAGTCGACGTATTACCCGTTTTTACTGATTTCAAAATACGCCCGCGGAATTGTCGTGAAAAGCGTCGTCAGGGCCCCAGAATACGAATCCATGTATGGCAGGCTTCCGGTAGTGGAGGCCGTGACCGTCCACAATGAAAAGGAAAACATGGTTACGATTTTTGCTCTGAACTGCGACCAGCAGGAAGACGTGGAATTCCATGCGGAACTCGGTCACTTCGGAAAAATCGCGCTGAAGCAGCACATCGTACTGGACGGTTCCGACCTCTCCGCCTGCAATACATTTCAGCATCCTGACAGAGTCGTTCCGAGGGAGGTCAAAATCGGGGCCGGGGAGGCGAAAGGCTTAAGAACGATGCTTCCAAAGCTGTCTTGGAACGTCCTGAGATATTCGACAGAGAAAAAATAACAGCTTGAAGGTGATATTTTGAGCGGTAAAGTGTTGCTGAAGGCGCAGGAGATTGACAAAAGCTTCGGAATTACGCATGCCCTTGATCATGTGACGATCGAGATCGGTAAGGGCGACGTCATGGGTCTGATCGGTGAAAACGGTTCCGGAAAATCGACTTTTTCCTCCATTATCAGCGGGATCCAGAAAGCGGATAGCGGAACCATTGTCTGGAAGGGCCAAGAATTTCGCCCCCAGAGCATGGTGGAAGCTCAGGTCCGCGGCATCAGCATCGTCGTTCAGGAAATGGGGACGGTTCCGGGCATCAGCGTTGCGCAGAATATTTTTCTTGGAAATGAAAAGGATTTTCGGAAAGGGCTGAATATCAGCCGGAAGACCATGACCCGGAAGGCCGCGGAACTTCTGGCCAGGGTCGGCATGGAATGGGTCGATCCCGAAGAGCCGATCGACCGACTGTCTTTTGAAGACAGAAAACTGGTCGAGATCGCGCGTGCGCTGTACGGAAGCCCAGATCTCTTCATTTTCGACGAGACGACGACTGCGCTATCGCAGAAAGGTCGCGACGTCGTCTACAAAATCGTGGAGGAATACCGGCAAGAGAATAAAGCCGTCCTGTTCATTTCCCACGACCTTGATGAATTGATCCATGTTTCGACCAAGGTGACGGTCCTGCGCGACGGAAAGATGGTGGCCGTCTTAGGAAAATCTGAAATGAGCCCGGAAAAAATCAAGGAGCTCATGGTCGGGCGTAAAATCACAGAAGAATACTACCGCACGGATTACAAGGCGGAATACGGCGATGAAGTCGTCCTGCGGGCGAAACACCTGACTGCGGGCAGCGTGCTGGAGGATTTCAGCATGGAGCTTCACAAGGGTGAGATCCTCGGCATCGGGGGGCTGACGGACTGCGGCATGCACGACCTTGGGAAAGCCTTGTTTGGTCTCATCAAACCGCTGACGGGCAGCGTCACGGTCCTTCCGCAGAATAGGCAGGTCAAAAACGCCTATTTTGCGATCCGCAACAAGATCGGCTATGTTCCCAAAAACCGTGACCAGGAAGCGCTGGACATGAACGCCAGCATCCGCGACAACATTACGCTGCCTTCGCTTGGCCTTCTAACCCGGTGGCATATGATCAGCAAGAAAAAGGAAAAGCAGTTTGCGGCGGACGCAATCAAGTCGCTGAGAATCAAATGCAGCTCCGACATGCAGTTGTGCAAGAGCCTCAGCGGCGGCAACAAACAGAAAGTTTCCGTCGCAAAATGGCTTGGGAACCGGTCCAAAATATACATTTTCGACTGCCCGACCCGCGGCATTGACGTGATCGTGAAAGCCGCGCTTTATCAACTGATGGTCCAACTGAAAGCGCAGGGGAAGTCCATCGTTATGATTTCTGAGGAACTTACGGAGCTGATCGGCATGTGCGACCGGATCATGATCCTGAAAGACGGAAAGTTGTCCGGCACATTTGAGCGGTCGAAGGAACTAACGGACCACATGTTGATCCAGAAAATGGTTTAGTGGTGAATGAGATGAGTACAATTGAAACGACAGTGGTAAAAAAAGAATTCAGAGGGCTGGAAAAGCTCAATACCGTCAAAAACGCCCTGATCCCTTTTCTTGGCCTGATCCTGATGACGGCGGCCTTTGAAGTCGCTTCTCAGCACAAGCTGCTGTTGCCGACCAACCTGGTGACGATCCTGAATCAGACGTTTTCCATCATGATCATTGCGCTCGGAGCGACTTTTGTCTTTGCCCACGGGGGGCTCGACGTTTCGTATGGGTCCGTCTTCGGCATGAGCATCCTTTGTGCCGCCGCAGTGGCGCACGCAGGTTATGTTTGGCTTTCTTTCCCGGTTGCGGTGCTTGCCGCGACCGCCTGCGCGCTGGTCAACGGAGGAGTTTCCATCCTTTGTGGCATTTCTCCCTTCATTACTTCTCTCTGCATCCTGTTTATCGGGAGAGGGATTTTGAACACCATCTGCTCTTCCAGCCAGATTGCGATCCCTACCTATATGATGAACATCGATACATGGCAGAACAAGCTCGCGGTGCTTGCCGCAACGATCGCGGTAACAGTCGTTCTGTTTGAAAAAACGAAGATCGGTCGCAACAACAAGGCGATCGGCGGAAATCCAAAATCGGCGGAACAGGCCGGCGTGAACATCGGCTTATACCGATTGATTGCCTATCTGATCAGCGGCATCACGATTGGAATCGCTGCGTTTTTCTCCATGGTGAGGATGGGAAGCGTCAGCTCCGCGACGGGCCAAGGACTTGAAATGAGTATCATCACAGCTCTTGTGCTGGGCGGCATGCCGATGACGGGCGGAATGGGTTCAAAGATCATCAGCGCGATTATCGGCAGCATATCGATTACCGTTCTTAAAAACGGCCTAATTATCCTCGGCGTAAACGATAAGATCATCGAGGGGATTCAGGGCATCATTATCCTTGCAATTATATTGGTATCGTACAAAAAGGAAAAGAACGCTCTGTTAAGCTGACAAAACAAAGATCTAATGGGAGGAAAGTCAAATGAAACAGACATTAATCAAACGGATCGTTTCCATCACCCTCGCCTCAGCAATGTGCCTGAGTGCGGTGCTCACCGGCTGTTCCACCGGCGGAAGCAGCAAGGGATCAGGCAGCACGGCGGCGGCTTCTGAAACCGTTTCCGCAACGAAGGCCGCGACCGATGCCAACGCCGATTCGGGGAAATATCCCTCCGGGTCCAGCCTTCCGCATTACACGATCGGCATCGTTATCCACTCGACACAGGATTTTCTGACATCCCATCTAAAAGATTATCTGGATTATCTCGGCAAGTCCTATAATGTCGATTTCAAATTTGATGTCATTGAGAATTTCTCAGATGATACCTACTTGAATGCGATCGAAAACCTCTGCTCACAGGGCGTCAACGGCGTGATCTGCACGAATTTCAGCGGCACCGCCATCATGAAAGGCATTTCGATCTGCCAGAGCCACAAGGTCTATATGGGTGTCGGCTTTAGCCAGGTTACTGACTCCAGCATCCGCGATGCGGCAATCAATAACAAGTATTACGTCGGTTCCGCTTATGAGAACGACTTTAAAGCAGGTTACGACATTGTAAGGACGCTCGCCGACAAGGGCTGCAAGAACATTGCCGCCATGGGGTACACTCCCGGCTTAACCTGCCACGACCGCCGCTGGTCCGGCATGATGCAGGCGTTCAAGGATAACCCGAACATCAAGAAGGTCGGCGAATACAAGGGCACCAACTGGACGCCCGCGCTGCAGAATTTTCTCGCAACCAATAGCGACATGGATGGCGTGGCCATCACCCTCCTCGGAATGGAACTCTGCTCACAGCCGATCAAGGCGGCCGGCAAAGAGGGAAAAGTGAAAATAGGCTGCCTTGATTTCAGCGACAAATCTCTTGAAGGCCTTAAGAGCGGCGAACTTGCGATAACGGTCGGCGGGCAGTTTGTCGATATCTTGTTCCCGTTCCTGCTGATGTACAATAAACTGGCCGGCACGCCTCTGAGCGACAAAGCTGAGGAAATTCAGGTCCCGATGGTCGAATGCACTACGGCACAGCAGTTTGAAGATTATATGAAATATGTCAATGGTGATATCTGGCCGTGGACGGCGGACGAGACGAAGGCTTTCGTCAAGAAATTCAATCCGAATGCGAAAATCGGTGACCTCGTTGATGCCGCCGCAAGCTATTCCACAGCAAATGTCAAACAGAGGCATGCACAGTGGTTCAAATAATAACGACCCGGGTGGTGAGTCTGAATGTTTAATAAAAGCAAAGTTGCGAAAACAACGGGCAATGCGATAAAGGTACTGTGCGTACCGGTGGTTGTTTATCTGTTTTTTGCGATTCTTTCCAAAGGCAAGTTTGGGAGCACGGATTCTATGGTCGCAATTTTACAGCAGACGATTTCCGCGACGCTCGTTTCTCTTGCAATAGCGCCAAACCTGCTGTGCAATCGATTTGACCTGAGCGTTGGCGCTTCGATGACGATGGCGGCGATTATGGGCACCTATTTTGCCAACAATAACGGCATCAGCTACCCTGTTTTTGCCCTGCTGATCGTGGGGACCGCAATTGCCATGAATAGTATCACAGGCCTCGTGTATCTCGGCATGAAAGTGCCGGCGATGGTTACGACCCTTGGCATGTGCATGATCTATGAGATGCTGACTAATTTGCTTAACATCGGCTGGTGCACCGCGCTCCCCGAGGATTACACCTTACTTGGCAATATTCCGATCTGTTTCATCATTTTTGCCGCTATGCTCGCGCTGTTCTACTTTATCTTCACCCACACCGAGTTCGGGTACAACATCCGGGCAGTTGCAAATGGGCAGCAGATTGCGAAGAACACCGGTGTCAATACCAAGAAAAATGCGTTCCTGATGTTTTTCATGTGCGGGGTGTTCGTCGGGGTCGCATCTCTGATTAATGTTTCCATCACTGGCCAGATCGCCGCGGAACAATATTTCTCCAGCGCGAACATCTTGTTCAACTGCATGCTCGGTTTTTATGTGGGGTTGGCACTTCTCCACTATTGCAACCTCATGGTGGGAATTCTGATCGGAAATTTCATCATGACAATGATGTCCGCCGGCCTTTTGGCCCTTGGATTAAAATCATCCCTGCAGAATGTTGCGGCAGGCGTCGTGATCCTGGTCATCATGATTGTGACTTCCAACCAGAGCCGTATTTCCGATTATCTTGCTACAAAGCGCAAAGCGAAAGAAATCCAGACTAAGATCGGTGCTTCTAGCTAAAGACGACTACACGGGACGTACGGCAGAATAAACAAACGGCGACATGCAACCCTGCAAAGGGACTGCATGTCGCCATTTGCTTTCGCGCCAGCCGGCATCGTGCCAGAACTGCAGTGATATCTATGAGAAGTGTCCGTCTCATTCGCGGTGCACCGACAACAAAAATTGTACGAAATGGAAAGGGGCTGTTACAAAATTGAACCGCATCCCGTCAAGAGGACAATGAAATAATATAAATTTTTTTTGGCCAGCGGCAGAAGCAAATCTGCTGTTGGCCACTTTTTACGCGGCGAGACATTG
>ENA-UOOK01004462-UOOK01004462.1-fermentation-metagenome-genome-assembly--contig:-NODE-4462-length-14977-cov-12.263034_pt1 | contig 14977 bp, 13 predicted proteins | sample MGYA00245777_ERZ724023 | MGnify/ENA primary metagenome ERZ724023 (study PRJEB28704, sample SAMN03018312) | fermentation metagenome | biome: anthropogenic terrestrial biome; feature: soil...
TATCGGCTGTCGTAAAGTAAAAAGAAATACCTGGAAGAAAAGAAAAAGCGCCTGGGACTTTCCCAAGCGTTTTTTATCTGTTAGCTTTTTCTGTAGTAATCAGCTTGATGTATTTGCGGACAATCTCAGCAGCCTCACTCATCAATACTGAATCTACGCCTGGCGTTCGGAACATCTTCGCTTGCTTTTCAAGACTTTCCGCAAGATGTTCCAGCCTTCTGTTTTTCTGATCCATTTTATCTTCCTTCTTTAATATCGTATATGATACCACCCTTATCTCTATTTTTCAACCGCCATCCAGTGAGCAAACTTTATCTGGTAGAAATTAACCTATCGGACAGCAAAACAGCCCTGGAAGGGCTTCTGAAGCCTTTCCAGGGCATTACCGGTGCTCCTAAGGATTACATATCTTGCAGGGTTTGTATCCCTGAGCAATTAGTTGCGCCCGGGAGCCTGTATATGTTTTTTTATGCGAGCTTTTTATCTTCTTGACCTCTGAACAGCTCGGCCTATGGAATTTTTTCGTACTGGTATTGAGAATGTATGTTTGAGATTTTGTATTTTCAGCTCTTTCTACTTTTTGGGCTTTTAAAGCTGATGAGCTGGCAGCAGTCGCTGTGGAGCTGTTCGTCGCTTTGCTTGTACCGGTAGCATAATCGATTTTTACGCCAGGCTGGTTGTTATAGCAGAAAACATTGAAGCTGACTCCTTTGCCTTTATCCTCAACAGATTCTGCTTCCATTTGGACACCATCTGCAACGAGGTTATTTCCCTTGAAAACAGGTGTCACTCGATAAAGCACGTGATGTCCTGTTTCTTTGACGTAGTCGGCCACCATATTTTCGAACGGCAGCATACCCTCAACGTTTAAATATCTCGTTCCAGTTATCAGATTATTCTGGTTGGCGTTCTCAGCTGTCAGCTGGTATCCAATCAAATGGCAGCGGTTATAAAGGTATTTCCCGTCAACAAAGTCATATTTTGCGATATGCCATCCGGATGGCTTTATCATACCAATAGATCCGCGCTCTTTGGTCGGCATAGTCTCTTTGCAGACATTTGCGAACGCGACTCCGCATCGTCCCAAGCTGTCAAGACTGCTGTATTTTTCAAATACCTTTGTGGTGAAATCAGAAACCGAAAAATTTGGCTTATTCCCGTTAACCGCAACGTATGGTTTGTTTGAAAATGCGGGAACGGAACCAAGAGAAACAGGCTTAATGCTGCTTGCACTCTTCGAAACTGTTGATACAGCAGATGAAGTCTCCGTCTGCTCAGAAGAAACGCTTACCTGACTGCTGCTCGAAGCTGCTTCAGAAGACGATGTACTTCCGGCAGAAGAACACGCTGTCAGAACAAGTGACAGAGCAAGGAACAGGGCAGCAACGGATTTTCTAAAATTCTTCACTTTTTGTAGACCTCCACGTCAATTTTTTCATGTGATGATCCTGGGAAAGATGCTGACGCTATCCGTTTCCAGCCGTGTGTCTTCAGTGGAATATCAAAATATAAATCTCTCGGATATCTCCGGTTCCATTTGAAGAGAATTATTTTCTCGCACTTTTTTTCATACGGCTCAACGCTGTCAGTTTCGGCAAAGCAGTACTCCCCTGGTCCTGCTTTTTTCAAGAAGCTATCATCCACCCGTATCTGGGGTGCATGAACCCCTTTAAACTGCTCTGCTGTATACTGATTCATCCATAGAACGCTCTTTCCCGTCATTTGGAGAATTCTTTTTTTTAGCACTCTATCCTGGCTTTGACGTCTGTGATTAAACACCATACCAAAGTTGTCATCAACACACGTAATAAGTATCATGACATACCTCATTTATCTTTTATTTCACACCAACTATTGTAACACAAAAATTAGACGTTGCGTTGAAGATATTTCCTTCCAGTCTGTTCTTGAACCATTTGGGTCTAGCTGGGTCTAGCATATAAATAATGCAAATTAAAGTGAAGATTTCCCCTGGAACAGTTAAAATATGGATACAGGTGGAACTTCACCATGTCACGTAAAGCACGACAAGCAGTTCAAACTTGACGCCAGTCAGTATGTGAAAGAGCATCTATTACACAGATTCCATGCCGGGCGGCAAACTGTACATTGCTCCGGTTCTGGATTGCTATAACGGTGAGATCGTAGGACTCTCAATTGACGACAACATGAAAAAGGGCTGTGTATCAAAGCCTTTGAATCTGCCTGCCGGTCACAGTCTGCCGACAGTATGATTCTTCACAGCGACCGGGGCAGTCAGTTCACCAGCGCCGCTTTTCGCAACGCCCTGGCCCGGCACGGTGCCGTCCAGAGCATGAGCGGAACGGGCCGCTGTTATGACAACGCGCGGATGGAGAGCTTCTTCGCCACGCTGAAAAAGGAAAAACTCTACTAAATGCACACGTAACAGATGCCGATGAGCCAGGTCAAAAGCATCGTGTTCCGCTATATCATGACCTATTACAACCGTATCCGCGTTAATACCGTCAACCCCCGGGGCTTATCACCCACCATGTATCGGCAGGCCGAAAAAGGCCTCGCCGCTTAACCGAAACTTTTGGGCGTTTACATTCTGCACCGTTCTTGACTTCTCCAATTTTTGAGTAACCGGAAACATGTCCCCAATTAGAAAAGCGTTTTCAACTTTCCCGATCATTCCAATATGATAAAAAATGCATTCTTTATAACGCTTTTCATCTTCAGAAATTTTATCTTCGTATTTATCTGCCTGTCTGCTCAGCGGAATAAGCCAAATAATTCTGTTTTTTTCTTTCAGCGCATAGCAATATGGCCTTTTCTCTTTCTTGTTGTCACAAAAACTGCCATTCTTTGAAGAAGCATATACCTTAAATTCGTCAAAATACGCATCTGAGACGTTGTACAGGCCATTCAATATAAGGTGCAAAGCTTCCATCCCCATTTTCCCAATAAAGAGGATGCCCCTCAATCGCTTGAGAGGCATCCGGAATTTTTATACAAGCCTGCAATTTGTGAGACGCCGCAGGCAAGCGACAATCAGACACAAGCCACAAATTTATATGTCGCCAGTGGCAAGCGGCAGTAGAGAATGTTGGTGATGATGGATATTAAATTCTCTACGTTTATATTATATGCTTTTGCCATGGCTGTAAACCTCCGTAGAGCGGAATATTTTCCGCTTAATGACGGTTAATATCGGTTTTAATCGGCTTTTCTTCTGCTTTCTTATGTTTTACTGGATTAGGTAAGCATTACTATGCCGTTTTTAGGTTGTACCACGTGCGGCGGCCTAATCGGCCAGAATCGGCTCCTGCTGACCTTTTACCCATTCACCTTTCTTGCCGTAACGATAAAGGCCGCGGTATGTGTTCTCGTTTCTGAGAATGCTCCGAATGTTTGAGGCGTAGAACTGGCCGTCCTTCCTGGTTTTGAATCCATGGTCCTCGAGAGCCTTGCAGATTCCGACAAGCGTATTGCCGTTGGCCCTTTCTGCAAAAATCAGTCGAACAGCCTCCGCCATATCGCGGAAAGGCGTGTTCACGATTGTTTATACAAGCGGCTCCATGGTAAATTCATTGGCAATCGGTTGAAATCCTTCCGCTCATACTCTATCAGCGTCGTATTCGGCTCAATCCGGATGATTCGATCCGCAAGCGACAGTGCATCCGCCATGTTGATTGCAAGTATAACAACCGAAATTCCGCGTGACAGGAACATCTCCTGAAGTTCCCAAATCCGCATCCGATGCACCATATCCGCCCCCTTAAAAGGCTGAACGCAGAAAACGATCTTTGGTTTCTGAAGCATGATTCTCGCATAGACCAATTCTGTCTTTTCGATTTCGGTTAGGCTGCTGATCTTTTTATCGAAAACTTCCTCGCCGAGTATTGGTGAATATTCCCTGCGGATACTCTTTCGTATGTTTCGGTTTCTCCAAACACTCGGTACTCTCAAGTCCAACGACATGCAGAGATTGTCGAGATAACTCATTGTATTGAACAGCATCGTATGCCCCGGCTGTTCCAGTATGACAGCCATCTTTTGATTTTTACAAGGATTGACGGCTTTTCCCTTTATAAAAAACTTTCTTTTTAGGGCAGATTTGTTCCCGGTAATAAACTGCAAAAACTCCTGATAAATTCTATTGTCCTCAAACTGGATGACAAGGCATTCCCCACTCCGTACCTGAAAGTTCAGATTTTTTATAAACTCGCCACAAAGGTTTTTTACCTCGAAAACCAATTCTCGTTTTCTGCTATGCTTTCGGGTATTCAGTCTGCTCCTAACCATGATATCATATTCATTTTCAAAATTTTCCAGCGTTTCTGTATTCATCTGTTTGCCGTATAGCATTTTCACAATGCTACCATTTGTCATAATGGCAGCTCTGTCGCAGATTTGCAGAATCTCCTCAAAATGCGGACTGATGTAAAGAAACGATGTCCCCCTGTCCGCATAATGTTTCATAATTCCATGAAGGCGCATAATCTCGCTGTCGTTTATAAGCGTACTGATTTCTAAAAGTACAATCAGATGGTCACCCGCAACGACTGCGCGTAATATCTCAACAACAACACGTTCAAATACAGTCAGCTTCTCAACCGGGGTGTCAGGCGAAACCGATAGGCCTATATCGTCAAGAAACGGCTGCAATTGTTTTCGAAGAAGGTTCATTCGTAATATTTCCTGCCTGAAACCGGGGCGCAGAATAAAAATATTTGAAAGAACGCTCTGACCGTCTACAAGGGAACTTTTTCCGCCGATGATGGAGATGCGGTTATTCCTGCGCTTCATGTCCTGCCACGAATCCACCATGGTGTCCATGTAATAGACATAACCATAATACAGGGGCGGGTTCCGTCTTAATATTCGCAGGAAGGATTGAAGCCCATAAGCATTAATCGGCAGCAACCCCAAAATCTCTCCTTCAAATATATTCAATTCAAAATCCCGGAGCGTTGTGATACCCTGTTCCTTATAAGTTACACGCTCCATACGGAGTATTTCCCGCCGCATATTTTATGTACCCCTCTTAATTTCACGTTCGCTGGTAATTGCCGGAATCGTAATTTCCACATCTGTACCGACATTTTCGATGGAGTATATGTGTAAACCATATTCTTCTCCGAAAATAAGGCGGATTCTATTGTTGACGTTGTAAAGGGCTATACCGCCTTTTTGCTCCTGTTCATTGTTCGTGATCTGCTCCCCGCTCTTTCCAAGCCGTCGGTTCAAGGCTTCCAAAGTCTTTTCATCCATCCCAACACCGTTGTCGGAGACTCGAACAAGAAGCCTTGACTGTGTCTTTTCCAGATGAATCGTTGACACCCCGGTCCCTATCTTCAGTTCCGTTCCATGGATTATGCTATTTTCTAAAATCGGCTGAAGCGTCAGCTTCGGGATAAGGCAGTGCATGATATCTTCGTCCTTATCTGTTTCCACACATAGCTGCAGCCTGTTGCCAAAACGGTATTGTTGTATTTTAAAATAAGTATTGCAATTGTCGAGCTCTTCCTCTACCGTAACAAGGTTCTCCACTTTGCTGATCGTATATCGAAAAAACGTCGCCAACGCCTCTGTCATATCAGCTACATTTTCCACTCCGGCAATCAGCGCTTCGCTTCGAATTCCATCCAGTGTATTATAAAGAAAATGCGGGTTTATCTGGTTTTGCAGCGCCAGATACTGCGCCTGCCGTTTATTGAGATTGACCGTCTGGGAAGAATTTAAAATTCTGCTGACCTTGTCAAATTCTTTATATGTGAATGGCGTCAGCATCACTTCATCTTTATTGACAGCATCCAGCATCAGATAGCCGTCCAAAAAGCGCCGCATTTTATTTTCACAGATTTCATAAGGTTTCCCAATCCAAAACCATCCGACAATCAGCAACATCAGAATGGTAACCGAAAGAATCGGCAACAGCCAAAATGAGATTCGCCGTAACGAATTCAGCCGCGCGCAAACCGCCAAAATTGCAAAAAGAACTCCGAATAAAAGGATTGCAAAAGCGGTCACCCGGTTTGAAAGGTAGCGCATTTGTGCGTGCAGTTTTTTCATATTATTTCTCCGTCAGCCGTATAGCTTTCTAAATAAAACCGGCTTTACTCCGGCAATTTTTTTAAAGGTATTTGTAAAATACCTTATATCATGGTATCCGACCCTCTGGCAAATTTCTGAAACGGGCAAATTCGTTTCCCGCAGCAGTCCCTTGGCTTCATTCATCCGAACATTCATCAGATATTTCGCAAACCCTGTCCCCGCTTCCCTTTTGAAAAGTACGCTGAAATAAGCTGCGCTCAGCCCGACTTTTTCACTGACTTCTTCCAAGCTTATCGGTTCCTGATAATGATTCTGTATGTATTGCTGGGCAAGACGCACAGGCCGGATAGAATTGCTTTCCCGTTCCGCGAAAATTTTATCCATAAAATTTTTCTCAAAATTTTTCAGGCTATCAAATAGTGCTTCCGTTTTACTGCAATTTTCGCACGCTTTTCGAAATGCTTTCAAGTACTCCGGCTTATCTTTTATATCGAGGATCATTACAAAAAGGCTGGCGGCTGAATTGACAAGCTCCAAGATTTCCCATCCATGTGCCCTGGAATTTTCCCGGACGGCATGGTACAGTCCGTCGACTTCTTTCTCCATCGCATCCCGGTTCAATGTTTCGAGGGCATAGCCGATGTTTCTTGCATACCGCTCTAACAGTTTTTCTTCAAAGAGTACGGGCTCTTTTTCAAAACCGTCAAGCAGCTTTCCGGTTCCTAAAATCAGGCGTTCTTCTACGGCGACAATGGCAGTATCAAACGATTTTGATATCTCCTCTGAAGAATGCACCGCGATTCCCAATCCCATAGATATTTCCGCCGTACCGATCATAAACCCTTTTTGTACGTCCATCTGGTTGAGACTGTCCCTAAGTATTTTCCGTATGTTTTCGGATTCCTTAGGAGCATAGTTCATAATTCCATATACCATATAATTGTTATTCTTAATTACATAATCATAGCAATATTTTTTAAGTCTGTTTACAACCGTATCAATAAATTTATTCGTAATAACCGAAACAGCTTCCGGATTCGGCCGCCCGTTTTTATAATCGATTTTCATGCAGAAAGCCTGAAACTGTCCCGGCTGTACCATGAAATGATATTGCTCGCGAAGCGTTTTTCCCGAGCAAATCATATTGGGCCTGTTTAATAAATCCTGAATAAAAACGCCTCGAAGTTTCGTAACGTCCTTTTTATGATCTTTTTCAATTCCTTTCAGATCCATACCGGCCCTGTAATCATCCTGTATTTCTATTTTTATTTTCTCCAGCGCATCGGTTAACGCAGTTTTTTTAATTGGCTTCAGCAGATATTCATTTACTCCATACTGAATGGCTTGCCGCGCATATTCAAAATGCGCGTATCCGCTGATGATTATTATGTGCAATTTGGGGTTCAATTTTTTCGCACGAGAAATCAGTTCTAATCCGCTGTACCCGGGCATACGGATATCGGTGATTAAAACGTCGGGTTTCTCTTTTTCTACCGCTCGAAGAGCTTCCAATCCGTTGAAAGCCGTGCTTACAACCTGCATGCCCAGTTTATCCCAGTTGACAAGCGCCTGAATCAAACGGCAGATACGGTTCTCGTCATCTGCAATAACGACCTTAATCATAGTCACACACCAATTCTATCACAATGTATTTTTTACAAAATGTATTATACCATATATTCAAATTTGTTTCTACTGTACTATTTCAGTTCTGTATAGGCTGACACCGTTGGCAGTACTGCCAACGGTGTCAGCCTATACAATCAGCTAAAATTACTTTGCGCTGTCGACGTTGTCTTTGTTCAAAACCGTTACGCCCGTATCGGTTACTTTACCGCCAAGGTCCTTGCCGTTGATCGCGTCCACACAGGCGTCAACACCCTTGGCACCCATGATTTCCGGTTTCTGGGCCATGGTGCAAAGGAGGTAACCGTCATTAATCAAGTCTTTGATCGAGTCAGAGCTGTCGAATCCAACGCCGATCACTCCGCTGTTTTTGGAAGCCTTGACTGCATTGCCCGTACCTGTTGTGGAACCTTCCTGGGCACCGAAGATGCCGACAACACCTTGTGTAATGTAGTTTTCGGCAATGCTCTGCGCTTTGGATGCATCGCCGTCGCAGTACTGGGTGTCAAGTATCTTAAACTCAGAGCCTTCAAAAGCGCTGCGGAACCCTTTTTCACGGTCGACGCAGGACTGTGTTGCCGCATTGACATTGACAACACCGATATTACCTTTTGTAGTCCCTTTGGCTTTCAGAGCTTTCAGCATCTCTTCGCCGGCCTTTTTACCGGCGGCCGCATTGTTTGTTGAAAAAGTAGCTTCCGCTTCAACGTTGGCCGGAGAGTCCACATATACAATCTTGACTCCCGCAGACTTTGCGTCTTTTAGAGCTGAAGAAATAGCGTCCGGACCGTTGGCAGCGACCATGATTGCCTTATAGCCATTTGCGACCGCGTTATTGACACACTCAATCTGTTTTGAATCGTCTTTGGTGTCCGGAGAAATGAAGTCGACTTTGACATTCTTCTTTTTAGCTTCTTCCTGAGCTCCATGGTTCATTTTTACCCAGTGCTGATCGATTTGGTCCATCGTTATCAGGGCGATTTTTATATTGCCCGAAGCCTTTGTCTCTTCTTTGGAACCGGCCGACTCCTCAGACGCAGTGCTGTTCGCAGCTGTTTGGGCTGTCCCTTTAGAGCCGTTGCTGCAGCCCGTGAAAGCGGCTGTGAGCAAAGCCAGACAGCTTATCATTGCGACTATTTTCCTTTTCATAATATAAAGTCCTCCTATAAAAATATATTACATATCGGCTGATGCCGATTATGTTTTACAATATTTTGTTTTCCTTATGCTTTTTTAATCTTTTTGATCTTTTTCCCACTGCGAATTACAACATCCACCAAAACCGCAAGCACAACGATAACCCCAATCACAATGCGCTGGATGCCCACTTGGGCGCCAATCATATTTAAGCCGTTCTCAAGGGTCTGCCACACCGCGGCGCCAGCAAACGTTCCGAGAAGGAGTCCGGAACCGCCGAGAGGAGAAACTCCACCGATAACACCCGCGGCAACGCCGTACATCTCATACATGTTGCCAGCTTCCATGTTGCCCATACCAGCCTGAGCGCTGAGGAAGAAGCCAACAACTACTGCGCAGATTGAACTGATTACGTATGCCTTCACAGTTGTCATAAAGACATTGACCCCGGAAAGTTTCGCCGCTTCCACATTCGAGCCGATTGCGTAGATATGGCGGCCGCTCCGTGTTTTGGAAAGCAGAAAAAAGAATAGAATGAATAAAACAACGGCAATCCAGAACGTATTGTAAACGCCGAAGGTTTTGCCATAGTAAAAGAATTGCTGAAACGCATCCGCAGGGCCTTTTCCGATTCTGCTGCCGATATTATCCGTGTTCCGGTTATTGTTGACCATATAGGCGATGCCCCTCGCAACAAACATGGTGCCGAGCGTTGCGATGAAAGGCGGAAGTTTAAACCTACCGACGAGAAAGCCGTTCAGGATGCCGATTATAACGCCGCATACAAGCGTAATGAGAATCGCAGCAACCGGATTCACCCCGCCAACCATAAGCGTAGATACCATCATGGCGCTCATGCCGACTAAAGACCCGAGGGAAAGATCGATGTTTCCTGTAATCATAACATAGCTCTGGCCGACGCCGATCAAAAGGTACTTTGACATAGATCGCAGCAGATTTAAAATGTTCTGCCCGGAAAATACCTTTTCATTAATAAGACCGAACGCTATGTAAATAATAATCAGCCCAATGAATGCTGTCAGAGAAGCGCCCATACCTCTAATCTCAAGAAATTTTTTAAAAGCGCTTTTGTCTTTCATTTACTGTTCCTCCCCGCTTGCAGTTTGATCAATTTTATTTTCAAATGCCGTCGCATAGGTCATAATCTGGTTCTGCGTCGCTCCTTTTGCAGTTAGTTCCCCAGTGATCCTGCCGTCGCACATCACAAGGATCCTATCCGCTATGCCCATTATTTCCGGCATTTCAGAAGAAACGAACATAACGCCGATTCCATGCTGCTTCAGACGGTTCATCAGGTTATAAATTTCGACTTTTGCGCCGACATCGATTCCTCTTGTGGGTTCATCAAATAGAACCACCTTTGAATTTCTAACCAACCACTTGCCAACGACCACTTTCTGCTGGTTGCCACCAGAAAGCGTATTTGTATCCACTTCAACGTTAGGCGTTTTGATCGTTAGGTTTTTCACCGCCTTCTCACAGAGCTTTCTTTCCTCTTTTCTCCTGACGACACCCGCCTTGCCGCAAATAAGATCAAGATTTGGAAGTGAAATATTGTCCCGAACACTGAGCTTTGTGCAGAGCCCGTCTCTTTTTCTGTCTTCGGGCACCAAAACAATCCCTGATTTAATCGCATCTCTCGGGCAATTTATTTTGACTTCTTTTCCTTCCAAAAAGACCTGGCCGCTCACTTTTGGATCGGCGCCAAAGATGGCCCTTGTCGTTTCCGTACGCCCAGCGCCCATTAGGCCGGCAAGACCGACGATTTCACCTTTATAAAGAGAAAAGTTTATATTTCTTACCATCTTGCCTGCGTTCAGGTTTTTTACTTCAAATATTTTTTTGCCTTTTTCACATTGCACGCGCGGGAATTTCTCTTTGATCTCCCGGCCAACCATGTTCTGAATGATTTCATCCATCGTGAAATCCCTGAAATTCCCGGAAGTGATATACTGCCCGTCTCTCATAATTGTTACACGATCCGCAATATGAGAAAGTTCTTCCAGCCGGTGCGAAATGTAAATGATTCCGCATCCCTGGCTTTTCAGCTTTCGAATAATCCGGAACAGTTCTTCAATTTCCCTGGAGGTTAGCGCCGAGGTCGGCTCATCCATGATAAGAACCCGCGCATGGAAAGACAAGGCTTTGGCTATTTCAATCATCTGCTGCTTCGATACCTGAAGATCGCCGACAATCTCATTTGGGCTTATCTTTACACCAAGTTCATCAAGGTATTTCTGTGCCTCGGCCTCCATTTCGCTATTTTTCAACATGATTTTCCCGGTTTTCTCTCTCCCGAGAAACATGTTTTGAGCCACCGAAAGATGCCTGCACATATTTAATTCCTGATGAATAATCGCGATACCAAATTTTTGAGCAAGTTTCGGTGTCAGATTTCCATATTTTTTTCCGAATATTTTCAAAGTTCCGCTGTCTCTGGTGTAAATCCCGCTCAGTATCTTCATCAGCGTAGACTTGCCGGCCCCATTTTCGCCCAAAAGCGCCATGACTTCTCCAGCCTGAAGTTCAAGTCTGGCATCATCCAGTGCTTTGACACCAGAAAACGATTTGCAAATATGTTCCATGGATACAATAATATTCCCCACTAAATATCGCCCGTCTTTCTTGAATTTCTTATACTGTTTCCACAATTTACATTATAACCACTTTCAGGTCATATGGAAAGTGGTATAATTTTTATGTTTATGGTGCTATTTTTTTGTTTCATACTTTTTATTGCTATATTGTTCAAATGTTATGTCTTTCTGAAAAGAAGGTAGTGTCAAGAGAAGTTTGCAATTTAGGGGCTCCGAAAAAATGAATTATGCGGTGGTTGGGGAAGCGTTCTGCATGGATTCTGCGCTGAAATATGCCTTTGAATCCGTCCAATCCTCGGCATATTCCATGAGGTATGTGGCAATAAGGCGAACATAGGAATCAGGATTGGGGAAAATGCCGATCACGCGAGTACGCCTCCGAATTTCCTTATTCAGCCTTTCCAACATGTTTGAACTGGATATTTTTCTGGAATCCAGCGCCGGAAAGGAATAAAACTGGAGCGAATCCTCAAGTCCGTCCTCAAAAATTTGAATAGCATCCGGAAAGCGCTTTTCGTATTCCTCCGTGAGAGAATCGGCACGTTTCCGTGCGGACTTTGCGTTGGGCGCGAGCCAGACCTGTTTTAATTCAGCCGCAAAGCTCTCTTTATTTCGGTGGGGAATTTTCGCAAGAATATTTCGCATAAAATGCACTTTGCAGCGCTGCCAGGAAGCGCCAGGAAAGTTTTTTTGAATAGCTGCAACCAGGCCTCCGTTTGCGTCTGAAATGATGAGCGACGGTGTTTGAAGTCCACGCTTTTTCAGTTTGTCAAAAAGCTGCGTGTAACTCTCACGGGATTCCTCGAGCATGGGCTCTATTGCAAGAATTTCCCGCATCCCTTGTGCATTTACGCCGCAGACAACCTGAATCGCCATGCTGATGACACGGCCACCATAGCGAACTTTCTCATACAGCGCATCTACCCACAGCACCGGATAACGGTTGCTGTCCAGCGGTCGATTTCGGAATGCGTCAACCTGTTCGTCCAGTTCTTTGGCCATATTGCTTACCTGGGAGCGAGACAGATTGTCAATCCCCAAACTTTTTGCCAGACGTTCCATTTTGCGTGTGGAAACGCCGTTGACGTAGGCCTCCTGTACGACCTGAATCAGGGCTGCCTCACTGCGCTTGCGATTACCCACGAAAAACGGTACATAGCCGCCCTGACGGATTTTCGGCACCATCAAATAAATCGTGCCCATACGGGTGTCGAACCGGCGTGGTCGATAACCCGAACGGTAGCTGCTTCGTTCCGTTGAGTGTTTTGATTTATCCGCACCGATTTTCGCGGAGATTTCCGCTTCCATAAGCTGGTCGCACAGCCACTCCAGCATAGACAGCATTGGATCCGCCTTCGTAACACATTCCAGTAGCAATTCCGTGAGATTTGTGGTAGACTTCTTTTGAACCATCGGGTCTCTCTCCTTCAAAATGATTTGCTCGCAACATTCATTTTATCAGAGTCCCCGGTGGTTTCCTATACCTACCTACAAATTGCAAACTTTATTGTACTCTATCATCGCAGAAATCAGCAATATCAGCCACTTTCAGTTACAGTCTTCTCTTTCCAAGTATGCAGGACTAGTCCGGTCACAGTGGCATTTCGGCGGCTATGAGGCGGAGAATACTTACCTGATCAAGTCTGGAAAACGCTTTGTTCACTGCTGTAAGCGCTAATTCTGTGAAAAGATGCGACTCGAAATTATTGTTGCCTATACCTTAAGTCAAAGATGTGATTGGAGTATAATATATAAAACCATCTGATGATTGAAAATAAGGGGGAGAGTGGTTATGTGGCTTGATGAATTTTAAAATTTTTACGGTATTCGGCAGGAGATACACCTACTTGTCCTTTAAATACCTGAGAAAAATAAGAAGGAGAGGAGAAACCAGTTATTTCAGAAATTTGAGCGATAGAATAATCTGCACTTTCAAGCAAAGCTCTGCTCTCATCAATCCTTTTTTTAATCAAATAACTTATAGGTGAAAAACCGGTAAAATTTTGAAAAGAGTGGATCAAATAATATTTACTCATATGACTAATATTAGAAAGCAGATCAAGAGTGATGTTTTGCTTATAATTGGCATCTATATAGCGCTTTACTGTACCACATTCTTTATTGATTTTTTTGGAGTAAGTATTGGACGAAGAAATTGATAAGGAATAGTTAGTATGGCGAATCATCTCTATAATCAATATTTCCAGGATATCTTGGCATATAGTTTCGTATTTTAACCCTTTAACCTTGATTTCTTTCAACAAAGCCTTCAGATAAAATTCAGTTTCTTGCCTGTATGGGCTGAAGTTATAGATCTTAAAACTATTTTCTGATTCCTCTGGCCCGAAGGAAAATGAAAGATTTTCGATAGCTAAAACGATGTATTCCAAAGGGCTAGATTTCAGAGAAGTCTCTGTGTGCTCAACATTTGGGTTGATAATGACAAGGTTGTTTTCCTTAACAGAAAATGAATTACCACCAACTGTGAACTTTCCAGTGCCATGCAGTACATAAAATAGTTCGGTAAAATAATGTGCATGCAGAACGCTGGACCAGTCTCCTTCATACTTCGATGAAGTTATGTATAACAACTTAGCGTTGATTTTAGCATTTTTACCTTTGCTATTGAAACTATATCGATTATTGCTCATATTACCATCCTTTAGTTATATTGGCGATAAATTTGGACTGATTGTCGGTAGATAATATAATGTATTTGATATTTTTTACAAAATATATTGCCTATTAAAGGCCAAATTCCCTAATAAATTTGAAATAACGGTGATAAATACAAACCATGCACATTTAAGTAAACCTATTACTGACAATTATATATGAATTTTCATAAAAAAGCAATATACATAAAATAGTAAGCAACAATCGAATTGTTTTTATTTCAATATATCTTATACTTAGTGATACAGAGTGAAGTTAACCGAGAAAAGCGAATATGACATCAAAACTCTGTGTATTGGAATCTGGATTCCTTATTTACAAATATGAAATAACAGATTAGGAGGAAAGAAAAATGAGAAGCGGTTTAAAACGTGGATTGTCCGCATTTTGCGCAGTGGCCATCTGTGCTGGAATACTTGCCGGATGTGCAAACGGAAACAACGAGAAAAAGGAGCCTGCAAGCGTTTCAACAGAATCTTCAGCGACAGCGAAAAAGGAATTTGAGAACAAAGAATTAAATGCGGCTATATTCCAAGGGGCATATGGAAAAGATTTTTGGGAAGCGCTTGCAAAAGAATTTATGGCGAAATATCCTGGCACCAACATCAAAATTACCGCAAATCCCAAAATCGGTGATATGATGAAGCCCCAGATAGCAGCTGGCAATCCACCAGATTTTATTTATTTGAATCAAGGAGATCAATCAGGTCTTACTCAGAGTCTGATTAACGATCATCAATTAACGGATTTGACAGATGTCTTTGAGAGTGAAGCCCTTGACAAAGATACCAAGATAAAGGATGAAATTATTCCTGGAATTCTTGAAAGTTCTTTCTGCAAACCATATAAAGATGGCAAAATCTATCTTGCGCCTTATAATTATGCTGTAGAGGGCCTTT
>ENA-UOOK01004465-UOOK01004465.1-fermentation-metagenome-genome-assembly--contig:-NODE-4465-length-14967-cov-4.051167_pt1 | contig 14967 bp, 11 predicted proteins | sample MGYA00245777_ERZ724023 | MGnify/ENA primary metagenome ERZ724023 (study PRJEB28704, sample SAMN03018312) | fermentation metagenome | biome: anthropogenic terrestrial biome; feature: soil; material...
GGAGTTCAGACGTGTGCTCTTCCGATCTCGCTGCCTTCAAACATGCTTAAGAATGTCGGGAGTATGGCGACCAGCATGAAGACGACAACCACAACGGAAACGGCTGCCAATAGGATAGGATAAGTCATGGCGCCCTTTATTTTGTTTTGTATTTTCGATTCCTTTTCATAGTGGGCAGCCATGCGTTCCATTATTTTATCCAGGGTGCCGCTGACTTCTCCGGCCTCCACCATATAGATGAACAATTCCGGAAATACGTTTTTATGATCTTTCAGGCTTTCGGAAAGAGTGGAGCCCTTCTGAACCGATTCATAAACCTTTGCAATGACTTCTTTCAACGATTTGTTCTCGGTTTGCTGCCTTAAGATGTCGAGACATTGTATGATTGTGATCCCTGCATTCAGCATGGCGTAAAACTGCCGGGCAAAAACGGCGATATCTTTTGTTTTTACCTTGTTGAAGATAGCTATTTTGCGCAAATCGGTACCTTCTGCGACCTCGTTTATCAGGACGGGATGGTATTGATTCTTTCTGAGCATTTGCAGAATATCGTTACGGTTCTGGGCATTATATCGACCGTCTATGCGTTCTCCCGCTTTGTTCAATGCCTTGTATTCGTATAAGGGCATCGATACTCCCCCTTTTTTGATATCATTGTGCAAGAAGATGGCGTTTCAGCATTTCCGTATCCATTGCACGTTCCATTGCCGTTTCGGAAGTGATCCGTCCCCTCCGGACCAGCTCACTCAGCGAATAATCCATTGTCCGCATACCGTTCTTTATTCCGGTTTGAATGGAAGTCTGGATCTGATGGGGCCTTCCTTCCCGAATCAGATTGCGGACCGCTCCGGTCGCCAACAGGATTTCCAGTGCGGCCACCCGGCCCTTATTGTTGGCCAGAGGGAGAAGCTGCTGTGCGATAATCCCTTCCAGTACCTCTGCCAGCTGGGTTTTGATCTGGGCCTGTTGATAGGCGGGAAAGGAGTCTATAATCCGATCTATGGTTTGATCCGCACTGATCGTATGAAGGGTTGACAGGACCAGATGCCCGGTCTCGGCGGCGGTTAAGGCGATCCCCATGGTTTCCATGTCCCGCATTTCTCCGACCAGAATGACGTCGGGATCCTCCCGCAGCGCAGCTCGCAGGGCTTTGGCAAATGATCTTGTATCGCTTCCGATCTCCCTTTGATTCACCATGCACTTGTTGTGCTTGTGCAAATACTCGATGGGATCTTCCAGAGTGATAATATGACAGCTTCTGTTCCGATTGATATGATCCACCATGGCGGCTAATGTCGTCGATTTTCCACTTCCGGTGGGGCCGGTGACTAGAATCAGCCCTCTGGGCTTCATACACAAATCCTTCATAATGCCCGGAAATCCCAGGTCGTCCAAAGTAGGTGCGCTGATACTGACGATGCGGATAGCCAGTGCGTTGCTTCCCCGTTGTTTATATGCATTCACCCGGAATCTGGCGATGCCTGGCAGGAAAGAGGACAGATCAACCTCTCCGTTTTTTTCCAGTTCTGCCTGCTGCGTTTCGTTCAGGATTTGTCGGGTGTAAGTGGCGGTATCCTTCGGAGTCAGGGAGACATCCCCGTAACGTCTTAGGTTCCCGTTGATCCGCATAACAGGCGGTACGCCGACCGTAATATGAAGATCCGATGCTTTTGCATCCACTGTTTCCTTCAGAAGATCAAAGATATCCATTTTTCACCAACCTATTCCAGACTATATGTTACCTTCAGCATTTCATCCGATGTCGTGATTCCTTTTCTGACCAGCCGGCTGCAGCTGTCCCGCAGAGTTATGGTGCCGTACTTTGCGGCTGCCGTCCGGAGCTCGTCGATGGATGCCCTGTGATCGATCAGCTCACGGATTTCACGGGTCACCAACATCACTTCATGGATAGCGGTCCTGCCTCGGTATCCCGTATTGCCGCATATACTGCAGCCCGCGCCCCGGGAAAGGATATCGCCGTCCGCCAGATGGAGAAGGTCCCTCTCGGAATGAGTCGGCTTATATTCTTGCTTGCAGTTTATACAGATTTTTTTGACCAGTCTCTGGGCAACCACCCCTACGACGGAGGAAGATACCAGATAAGGTTCGATCCCCATGTCCACCAGCCTGGATACGGTGGAAGCAGAATCATTGGTATGCATGGTGCTTAAAACCAGATGACCCGTAATAGCGGCACGAACGGCAATTTCCGCCGTCTCCGAATCACGGATCTCACCGATCATGATAATATCCGGATCCTGCCTAAGAATGGAACGCAGGCCGTTTGCAAAGGTCAGACCGGCTTTTACGTTGACCTGTACCTGGTTGACACCGTCCAGGCGGTATTCCACCGGGTCCTCCACGGTGATGATATTGCGGCTCACCTTGTTGAGTTCCTGCAGAACGGCATACAATGTAGTTGTCTTGCCGCTTCCGGTGGGGCCTGTGACCAGGATGATGCCATTGGGGCTTCGGATGATCTTGTCGAACATTTTTATGTTTTCTTCACTGAAACCCAACTGGGATTTGGTCAGGATCGTACTGCTCCGATCCAGAAGACGTATCACGATCTTCTCGCCGTATACCGTAGGAAGTATGGAGATACGCAGGTCCACATCCTTATTGTCGACGTGCATTTCCACCCTGCCGTCCTGAGGGAGTCTCTTCTCCGCAATATCCATCCTGCCCAGGATCTTGATCCGTGTCACGATGGCAGAATGGGCTCTCTTGGAAGATGTCATGATCTCCTGAAGCTCGCCGTCAATCCGGAAGCGGATACGGATATTCTTTTCATAGGGTTCGATATGAATATCGCTTGCCCTTGTACGGATGGCATGCTGAATAATGGAATCGACAAACCGCACCACCGGCGCATTGTTGACTTCATCCATGGCATTCTCTTCGATTTCCGTTATCGGTTCGATCCCGATTTCCTTTGTAAAATCCTCTACTGCCCTTTCCGCGCTTTCATTGCCGTAATATTTATCCAGGGCATTCTGGATATGGCTGCGAAGGGCCAGGGCAGGCTTTACGCTCAGGCCCGTTGCGATGTTGACGTCGTCGATGGCATACAGATTGAGAGGATCGGACATTGCTACGGTAATCTGATTTTCCTCCCGGGAAACCGGTATCAGCAAATGCCTTCTTGCCAGGCTTTCACTGATCAGCCTGGGCACCTCAGGATCGATCGGAAAGCTGGTGAAATCAATATAAGGAATATTCAGTTGGTATTCCAGAGCTTTGATCAGCTGCTTCTCGTCAATGATACCGTCGTCGATCAGAAGTTGTCCCAATTTCTTTCCGGTGATTTTTTGTTTGTTCAGCGCATCTTCCAACTGACTGGGAGATAAGATGTCCGACTCCAGTAAAATTTCGCCCAGTCCCTTTTTTCTGCGGTTTGCCATGTATATCTCCTCACATAAGCACATTTATTCGATATCGGCCGCTTCCAACATGATCTTCCAGGAATCCTCCGGCAGAGAACGGCCCAACCATATTTCCACAGCCCTCAGAGCTTGTCCTATCAACATTCCGAGACCTCCCGTCACGGTGCATCCCCGGGCGGCGGCATATTGCAGCATGGCTGTCTGCCGCGGATTGTATACGATATCACAGACGACGGTCCGGCTTTCCAGTCGGATACCCTGCAGGGGATTGCCATCTGTGTGCGGCCACATGCCAAGGTTGGTCGTATTGATAATGATGTCGGCATCGGTTGGAATTTCCCTGACTGCCTGAGCCAGAGCGCGGCTTCTGTAATGATTGATGATGCCGGCTAATTGATCGGCCTTTTCGAAGGTGCGATTGATAATATGTATGGAATCCGGATCTTCTTTGGCAAGATATATTCCGATGGAGCGCGCCGAGCCGCCTGATCCGAGAAGGGTAACTTTCCTGCCCTTTATATGGATGCCGGAGTAGTTCAGCGACTGGATGAAGCCCTGTCCGTCCGTATTATACCCTGTAAGGACACCGTTTTCGATCTTTACCGTATTGACTGCTCCGATGATCTCCGCTTCCCTGTCCACATGATCCAGCAGCCGGTATACGGTCTCCTTGTGAGGAATGGTGATATTAAAGCCTATGAATCCAAGCGCCCTGAGCCCGTCCACTGCTGCCGCCACGCGCTCCGGCGGCACGTCAAATGCCGCATATGCCATATCCAGCCCAAGCTTATCATACAAATGGTTATGCAGGGCGGGAGAAAGGCTATGGGCGACCGGATGACCGATAAGGCCGGCTATTTTGGTTCTTTGTGTGATTTGCATATGGGTCTCCTTCCGACCAGCAATCTCTCCATCAGTCTGGTGAATTTCGTTCCGATGAATTCCCTGGCGTCAATCGGGTCAACCAATATGGTATAAAGGCCTGCCCGATTGCCTCCCAGAATATCGGTAAAAATCTGGTCTCCTATCACCAATGTGTCGCATGGTGTGCCCTGAAGGGCTGTCAATGCGCTCCGAAAAGCCCTGGCCAGAGGTTTCCCCCTGTTGGGTGCGGCCAGGACGCCTAAATCCGATGCAAATTGCTGTACCTTCTGCTGTGTGTTGTTGGACAGGAGACAAATGCGGAAGCCCATCTCCCTGGTCCTGCGAACCCAGTTCTCCAGGGTTGGATTGATATGATATTGATTCCAGGCGGTAATCGTGTTGTCGATATCGATAATCATATGATGATATCCCAAATCCCAAAGAGCCTTCAGATTGATATCATATATGGATTCCGCAATCTGATCGGGCTTCAAAATGTTTCGCATAGGATCTTCCTTTGTCTGATGATAAATAGCTCAACTTATATTTTATATCATAGTAAAATTAGGATCGGTTGTCAATGGATGAATCAAATGGAATGGGTTGCTTCGAAAATAACTTGCCTATAAAAAGTAATGGGTTGGTTTACTCCAACCCGCTTATGTTTTTATCATGATTGGACGGAAACAGATCCGGATTGAATTCTTTCGCCAGCTTCATGATAGCCCTTTTCTCAATTCTGGAAACGTAGGACCTGGAAATCCCAAGCAGTTGTGCAATTTCCCTCTGGGTTTTACTTTTCCCGTTGGATAGCCCATAGCGCATCTCCAGAACAATCTGCTCTCTTTTTTTCAGGATTGACTGCATTTTTTTATATAACTTTTTGATTTGGAGTTTCAACTCCACCTGATCCGTTACCGAATCCGGATCCGTACCCAATATATCGATCAGTGTAATTTCGTTTCCTTCTTTGTCGATGCCGATGGGATCCTGCAGGGATACTTCTCCTTTTGTTTTCTTCGAGGCGCGGATGGTCATCAGTATTTCATTTTCAATACAACGCGCCGCATAGGTGGCCAGCCTGGTCTTTTTCTCCAGATTGTAGGTGGATATGGCCTTGATCAGTCCGATGGTGCCGATGGAAATCAGGTCGTCCACTTCCTTGCCGGTATTGTTATATTTCTTTACGATATGGGCAACAAGCCTCAGGTTATGTTCAATCAGGATGTTCCTGGAATCTTCATGGCCTTCGGCAAACCGTTTCAGATGATACTCCTCTTCTTCCGGTTCAAGAGGCTGGGGAAAGGAATTGTTTCCAGAGACATGTGCCAGGAGAAAAAAACACTTGACAAGTACAAACAAGCTTCCCGTAATGGCTTCCATGATGTCACCTCCACAAATCACCTGCCCTTAAATTATATGAGGCGATCCATCAAAAGGTGCATCAAAACCACAAAAAAGGACAATACCGCATACTACCGGCTGATATTGAGCCAAATGCTTTTTGCAATATCATGGAACAGCGGTACGGCAACGTCATCGGCTCCTCCCTCTTCTCTGCTCAGTATCACGATAACATATCGGGGATTGTTTTGCGGGAAAAAGCCTGCAAACCAGCCGTATTCTTTGCTGTAGGGATCTCCGGACACCTGGGGTGTACCCGTTTTCCCGGCGGTCCCTCCGATCTGCGGGTCCCTGGCTTTTTCTGCCGTGCCGTATTCCGTTACGTCCCCCATCCAGGCAGCCAACGCATCTGCGGTCTTTTCTGAGATAACCCTGTCATTTCCGTTGTTCTGGCCGACGGACTGGGTGCTTTCCCGAGTACTTTCCAGGAACTTACCATCCGGTGCTGTCAAACCCGCGACAAGCTGCAGTTGTTTTCGTTGTCCACCGTTTACCAGAGTTGTCAGAAGGTCCGCTATCTGCAGAGGAGTAACCATGGTTTCCCCCTGACCGATCGCCAGGTTGGCAATTCCGGGGCCGGTATACTGCCGCTTCGACATCAGCATTCCGGCCGCATTGGGCAGTTCGATGTTCAGGGCTTTGCCAAGGCCGAATTTCTCCGCCGTTTTCACAATGGCATCCCCGCCGATATCCATGGCGGTCCGTATAAAGGTATCGTTACAAGAATATGCAAATGCTTCCCTTAATGTGATTTCACCAAGCCCCCCAACAGAGGAGTGGCAGGGAAAAAATTTGCTGCCCGTCTGTATTCCGCCGGTGCAGACAAATTTCGTATCTTCGGTGTACTTTCCGCTTTCAAGCGCTGCCGCGGCAACAATGATCTTGAAGACCGATCCCAGAGGATACTGTTCCAGGGGAATTGCCAGAAAAGAGGCTTCTTCCGTGTCATTCACAGCTGACTCCGGGTCATACTGTTTGAATTGAGGCCTGCTGGCCAGCGCCAGAATGTCTCCTGTTCGCGCGTCCACCACCAGACCACCGTGGCGGCGGTCCGGATACCGATCCAAAACCCGCTCCAGAATTTCCTGAATCTTATAATCCAATGTGAGCCGGACATGATACCATGTCTCATCCGGCTCGGTAATCGTATATCCCAGGCCGGGAATGATCTGATCCTTTGCATCTGCCACGGCGTGTACCTGCTTTACGGAACCCGGATGGAGATATTGCTCGAATACCTTTTCCATTCCGCTCATGGCTACTCCGTCGGACTCTCTTAAGTACCCGACTACATGCCGTGCCAGGGAATGGTCATCATACCGCACATTCCCTTTCTGATACAGAACTCCCGGATAAATGCCCTCTTTGATCCGTTCGATCCATGAGGAATCCGGATCCAAAATGACTTCCGTATAAGATATCTTGCCCTCTTCCTTGAAATAACTTTTCGGTTTGCCTGTCAATTCTTCTATTGCTTCATATGCGGCATCATCAAATCCGATGCTGTTCGGAAAGATCATCAGCTCATGGATCTCACCGGCTTGGGTGAATGGAATGCCATTCCGGTCGGTAATGTTCCCTCGCTTTTCCTCTACGTCAACCGTTACGGTTTGCTGAGGAAGGGCCTTCTCGGTATATTCCTTCCCGTTGATAACCTGTATCTGGAACAACCGCAGAATCAAAAGTGCAAAAAGCGCGGTGAAACAATAACCCATAATATAAAATCGTTTGCCCTGTGGTGATACTTTTTTCATTGCATGCACATCCTGTAATAAGATTCATTCTGCTGCAAATATTCATGCCGCCGCAGCCGCGAAAGTGAATCATAAAAAACCCCTGCAACAGGTATCATTGTGAGTATACCCTGCAGGGGTTCAGGTTATTCCGGCTTTTCCCGGCGGAATAAGGACCAGGACTTAAGGTTTCCCTTATACGGCAGATATACATGCTGCTGCGGGTGAGGTGCAACCGTTATGGGATTCCTTTCACCATCATACATTTCCGTCACTTCATATTCCAGATAATCCTCTCCAGGCTGCATGATCTCAAGACGATCGCCGACCTGGAAATTGTTTCTTTGCTCTACCAGGATCAGGCCTTTATCCTTCCGGTTTTCAAGGAGTATGGCAACGAAATCATATCCCCTGACATAACTGCTGTCTTCGTAAACATTGGCATCCGCTCCGGGTTTGTTGAAATAGAACCCCGTCGTAAAGGGACGATGGCTGGCTTTTTTCAATTCCTTCAGGCTATTCGGGTCAAAAGAATAGCCGGCAGGATTGCGGAGGTACCGGTCCAGTTCTCTGCGATAGGCTGCAACGACATTGGCTACGTAATAGCCGGTTTTCATCCTTCCTTCTATCTTATAACTGGTAAGCCCGGTCTCCGCCATTGCGGGAATATGCTCCAGCATACACAGGTCCTTCGAGTTGAACAGATAGGTCCCCGTATCATCCTCCACAACAGGCATATATTCACCGGGGCGCTTTTCCTCTACGACGTGGTATTTCCACCGGCAGGGCTGGGTACATTCCCCACGGTTCGCATCTCTGCCCGTCAGGTAATTGCTGATGGTACATCTGCCCGAATAGGACATGCACATGGCGCCATGAATAAATGCTTCCAGCTCCAGGTTATCCGGCGTGTTTTCCCTTATATGCCGGATTTCTTCCAGGGATAGTTCCCTGGCGAGGATGATGCGCTTCACTCCTTGTTTGTGCCAGAATACAGCACTTCGCCAGTTGGTGTTGTTGGCCTGCGTACTCAGATGGATCTCCATATCCGGCGCGGTATCCCGCACCAGGCTTAAGATTCCCGGATCCGACAGAATAATTGCATCCGCGCCGATCTCACGCAGCATTCGGACATATTCTTCCATCTCATCGAAGTCTTCATTACGGGCGAAGATATTCATGGTCACATAGATTCTTTTCCCGTTCCGATGCGCGTAGGCGATCCCCTCCTCCATCTCTTTCCTGGTAAAGTTGTCGGCAAAAGCCCGCAGACCGAACTGCCGTCCGCCGATATAGGCGGCATCCGCTCCATAAGCCAGAGCGATCTTGAGCCGCTCAAGGTTCCCTGCGGGGGCCAAAAGCTCAGGTCGATTCATTTGATGGAAAAACCTCCTTTTTGACGCTTACGGATATTCCATCCCCAATGGGTACAATCGTGGTATCCAACCGGGGATGGCTGGATATGGCATTCAAAAATTCCCGCATTCTTTTTACGATGGTTATTTTCCGTCTCCGGACAAGGGTATCCCTGGCTACCATGCCATAAAACAGGACATCGTCGCAGACCAGCAGCCCGCCGCTGTTCAACAGCCGGACGCAGTCCGGCAGGTAAAGCAGATATTGAGCTTTGGGGCCGTCCAGGAAAATAACGTCGAAAGGATCTTCCAGGTAATGCAGCACATCCCCCGCATCTCCTCCGATCAGAGTGACACGTTCCGATACTCCCTGCCGTGCGAAGTTTCCTCTGGCAGCCTCCAGCAAATCTTCTTCCATTTCGACCGTGGTCAGATGTCCGGATGGGCCCATGGCATTCAGCATAACCATGCCGGAATATCCGATGGAGGTTCCTACCTCCAGGATAACCTTTGGCCTTCGTATCTGTATCAGGACATTCAGGAATGCAGCGGCAGCAGGCCTTAACACCGGAAGTTCCCTCCGGCGGGCAACTTCACGCATTTCCTTCATGACCGCGGTTTCCGGACAGCGGGCAATCCCGGTAAGGAACTCATCAATATAACCTCTGTTGATCAGATTCATGGGATATCACTCATCCTGTGCTCCTCCTGCCATTTTCACAGCGTTTACCAATCGGGTTTCCGCTTTTGTGCAAAAGAGAAAGCTCACTTCAAAAAGTGAGCCTCCGAAATCTTATTCCACCCTGGTCATTTCCAGAGTTCCTGATATTTTTCCTTGCCCTTTACATGGCCTTCATATGTGCTGTTGAAGGCGTGCAAGCCTACTTTGGGGTCCATCAGCACAAAATACAGCATGGGCTCCTTCTCATCCATGTATTCGGCAAACGGATTCAGCGCAGCTTCAATCGCCGCTTCGCCTGGCGAAGAGATCGGCCCGATCGGCAATCCCGGATGCTGGTAGGTATTGTAGAGGGAATCCACCTTGGTGTCCTCGACGGTCAGATTGGTTTGCTGCACGTCTTTATCAAGGACATAATTTATGGTTGCGCAGGACTCCAGGTTCATACCGATCCGCATCCGGTTATGGAATACGGCGGAAATCTTCGTGAACTCTTCGTCTTTCCCTTCGTTCTGAATAACGGATGCCAGGGTAACGACCTGATCCATGGTAAGATTCATTTCCTGCGCCTTTTCCCGCAATTCCTGGGTGAAGGTTTCATCGAATTCCCCCAGCAGGATCCGGATGATCCTTCCCGGGGTGTCGTCTGCAAAAACATAATAGGTATTGGGGAACAGATACCCCTCCAACGGAAATTCTCCCTTTTTCCTGGCTTCCGGAATATCTCTCAGAAACGGGTAATCCGCCACATATTTATCGACATTTTTGGCTTCCTTTATAAAATCCTCTTCCGTGAAATTCAGCTTATATTCATTGACGAGGCGGGATGCGACCTTACGGACGTCATCGCCTTCCCGGATGGTTATTTTTACAGTGGTAACGGATACCTGGCCGGCAAGCAGCTCATTGATCATTTCCTGAAGAGTCATGCTTTTGGAAAGCTTATATTTACCCGCCTGCATTTTGTTGGACTTATTGGACAAGTCAACCATCAGCTTGAATGCACCTTCGTTGCGTATCAGGTCCTTTTCATACAGGATATCCGCAATGCCGTTTACGGAAGTGCCCATCGGGACTTCCACGCTGATCGTGGTATCATCTTTGGGGTCAACCGGCTTAAAAAACTTACCGTATACCAGATTGATCGCCACAACAAAAGTAACGACAACGATAGACAGACTGATCAGGTAGATAAGGACATGCCTCAGCACCTTCCTTATTACTGTATTTTCCTGCGGTTTCACCGTTTTTCTGTTTTTCGCTGTTGCTGAATCAGCCATGAAATACCTCCTACTGGTAACCCGCCGCATTTTGTCGGACACTACCATTATATCTTTCCGACCGGGCTTTGGCAAGTGTTTCGCCAGGTTTCCTGCTTCGTTTGGTTTCGTTAAATTTCCATGATGACAGGGAGGATCATCGGTTTGCGTTTGGTGCGCTCATAGAGGAAATCTCTCAGATCATCCCGGATATTCAGCTTGATCGTGCTCCAATCCGTGATATTCTTTTCCTCACATTCTTCCATGACATGTTTTACAACTTCCTTGGCATCATCCATCAGGCCTTCGGATTCGCGGACATAAACAAAGCCGCGGGAAATGATATCCGGGCCGGCGATAATGCTGTAGTTGTCCTTGGACATGGTAATTACCACTACCATCAAACCGTCCTGGGATAAATGCTTTCTGTCACGCAGTACGATATTTCCGACATCTCCGATGCCGAGTCCATCCACCAATACTCTTCCCGCCGTTACGGATCCGTTGATCCTGCAGGAATTCGGTGTAAACTCGATGACATTACCCAACTCGGCGATAAAAATATTCTCAGGAGGCATGCCCAGCGACTGCGCCAGCTTGGCATGCTGCTTCAGATGACGGTATTCCCCGTGGACCGGAATGAAAAATTTCGGTTTTACAAGAGTATGGATGAGTTTCAGCTCCTCCTGGCAGGCATGGCCCGATACATGGGTATCCATGAGAGCTTCGTATAACACGTTGGCACCCTTCTTGAACAATTGGTTCACAATCTTGGATACCAGCTTTTCGTTGCCCGGAATGGCATTCGCGGATATGATAACCAGATCGTCGGGCTTGATATCCAGCTTGCGATGTTCGGATGCCGCCATCCTGGCCAATGCGGACATCGGCTCGCCCTGGCTGCCGGTAGTAAGAACAACGACCCTTTCATCCGGATAATCGCCGATCTGATCGACATCGACCAGTAAATTCGGCGGCATATTCAGATAGCCCAGCTCTGTCGCCACATTGACCACATTCACCATGCTCCTGCCGGATACGCACAGCTTGCGCTTATGCTTGACCGCGGCATTGACGACCTGCTGGATGCGATGGATATTGGATGCAAAGGAAGCAACGATGATTCTTCCCTTTGCTTCTTCAAAAATGTTTTCGAAAGTAACTCCGACGGTCTTCTCCGACATCGTATAACCGGGGCGCTCCACATTGGTGCTGTCCGCCATAAGGGCCAGCACGCCCTTTTCCCCCAGACTCGCAAATCTTGCCAGGTCGATGACTTCTCCATCAATTGGCGTAAAATCCACTTTGAAATCTCCGGTATGAACGATAACGCCAACCGGCGTGGTAATGGCCAAGGCAACGGAATCCGCAATACTGTGGCTGGTCTTGATGAATTCTACCGATATGCTGCCGAATTTGACAACATCCTTTGCCTTTACCGTGTGAAGGGATGCATTTTCAATGCCATGTTCTTTCAGCTTGTACTCTACAAGGCCTAATGTAAGCTTTGTTCCATAGACCGGTACGTCCAACTGTTTGAGTACATAGGGCAATGCCCCGATATGATCCTCATGCCCGTGGGTCAGTACGATTGCCCGGATCTTTTCCTTGTTTTTCTGTAAATAAGTAATATCGGGAATCACAAGATCGATTCCCAGCATTTCATCCTCGGGAAAACTGACTCCGCAGTCTATGACGATAATATCCTCTCCGTACTCTATCACCGTCATATTCTTCCCGATCTCTCCCAGTCCTCCCAATGGAATGACTTTTAATAATTTTGTTTTGGATGCCACTAAATATAGTCCTCCTCCTTCTTCTCTTCCTTCAATATCCTTTTCTTTTTTGTTATGGCATTTTGATATCCTTGCCATTTATCTTGAATTTAAACAGTTCCTGGCTCGTTTGACTGGATCTCCCTTATCTTTTTCTCATAGAAGGCAGCCAGTTCCTCGGCATATTCCTCCGAAACGCCTTCGCTGAATACACGGCATACCGGTTCGTCGGAGTCGGGCAGGATCAGGGCCCAGCCGTTTTCATGATTGATGCGGACCCCTTCAAACATTTCCACTTCCTTGCTCCCTCTGCTCTCCTCTTCTATCAGGGATCGCATGACTGTGCCTTTTTGGGTCCACGGACATGGGATCTCCCTTTCGCGCATATGAAACTCAGGAATCTCCCCAATCAAATGCGACAAGGCAGCTTCTTCCCGCGCCATCCATTCCATGAGCTTTATCAGCACGGCCGTTCCGTCAAAATACAAAGGAAACAGCTTGGTTCCGTAAACCTCCTTCATAATCGCCTGCTTGCTGGATTTTGTGCGCACAACCGTGCAATGGTAGTCTTCGGCAAGCTTGTCAATGACGCCGGGCGCCGTGCAGGGGACCGCTATTTTCCCATCCGGCCTGTCTTTCAGATAAATCAGGCTGATCAGCGCCCTCTGTACTTCCTTACCGATCCGGTTTCCCATTTCATCGAACAGGGTAATGGATTCACAGTTGGGATCCATGATGCATCCCAGATCATATCTGCTCCGCTTCATTTCCTGTTCCAGGTCTTCCTGACATTTCTGAACGTCACAGCCCGCTTCCTTCAATACGCGATGCAGGATGTAACTGCCAAGTCTGCTTCCGCCTGCAGAAACCAGAACCTTGTAGTTTTTCTGCCGTATTTTCTCCGTATCGACGGAATCCAAAAGGGAACGGATATAAAAGACGGGAACATCGGAAAGGGTATGGACCCGTTTTATGCCTTCCGGGTTCTGGCGCTGAAAATCATCCCGGATATACAGATTTTCGATTTTGCGCTCTGCAGAGGGCGGCAGGCTGCAGCCTTGGGAGTCTGCAAAATGGATCCGGACATCGCCCGATTTCTCCGGTGTGACAAAGAGATGGACGCCGGCATCCAGTGCCAGGTGCTTGACCGAATAGCGAAGTACCGGTGTTGTCAACTGGCCCAGGTCAAATACTTCAAGGCCGGCGGACAACAGGCCGGAAATCAGGCCGTATTTGAGCATACCGCTTCCCGGATGGCTATCACAGCTGACAGCGACTTTCTTGTCGGGATGGAGGAATGCGCCGAAAGCGGCGCCTATCCTTGCAATAGTCTGGGGCGTCAATTCGATATTGACCGGTCCGTAGATACCGTCCTTGCCGAACAGGGTCCGGCTTGCCCTTGTACCCCATATGACGTTGGACTGTACAATATTGCCTTCCTCAATTGTCTTGCCCGGCCAGATCCGGATCTGGGGCTTTACGGCGGATCCTGCCTTCAGCTGACAGCCGTCGCCGATCACCGCACCTTCATATATGGAAACCCGGCTCCCTGTCTCCACTTTACTGCATAATGCGGCGCCACGGACAGCCGTTTTTTCACCAAGCACAACATGGTTCCACAGGACGCTTCTCTTCATACTGGCGCCCTTTTCTATCCTGCAGTTTGCGCCGATTACGGAATAAGGCCCGATATAGGCGCCTTTTTCCACGATACTGTAATCCCCGATCAGGCAGGGGCCTTCCAATACCGCATCCTTGTCTACTTTCACATCTTTCCCCAACCATATGCCGCTGTCGGTTTTCTGCCCCTCAAAACGATGATGGACGCGGCCGGACAGCATGTCGTAATGGGCGGAAAGATAGGTCTGACAATTCCCGATGTCGCACCAGTATTCATTTGTGATATATCCAAACATAGGCCGCCGGTTCTTTAAAAGGATAGGGAACAAATCCTGGCTGAAGTCGAACTTTCTGCCGGCATCAAAATAATCCAGGACCTCCGGATCCAATATGTAGATACCGGTATTGACCGTATCGCTGAAAACCTCTCCCCAATTCGGTTTCTCCAGAAAACGCGTAATGGAACCCGCCTCATCGGTAACGACCACACCAAATTCCAGAGGAACCTCCACCCGTTTCAGCACCAATGTGGCAATAGAGTCATTCTCCTTGTGAAATCGGATTGCCCTCCCGAGATCGATGTCTGTCAGGGCATCTCCGCTGATAACAACGAACGGCTCATTCAGAAAATTTCCGGCATTCCTGACGCTTCCCGCCGTTCCTAAGGGAGATTCTTCAATAAAATAGGTCAAACGGACTCCATAATCGGATCCATCCTGGAAACAGTCCTGTATCTGCTCGGGAAGATACTGCAGCGTAACACCGATATCCGTTATACCATACTTTTTGAAAAGTTCTATGCTGTATGTCATGACGGGCTTATTCATGACCGGAACCATTGGTTTCGGCAGGTCACAAGTCAGAGGACGGAGACGGGAACCCTCCCCGCCAG
>ENA-UOOK01004466-UOOK01004466.1-fermentation-metagenome-genome-assembly--contig:-NODE-4466-length-14966-cov-9.222051_pt1 | contig 14966 bp, 17 predicted proteins | sample MGYA00245777_ERZ724023 | MGnify/ENA primary metagenome ERZ724023 (study PRJEB28704, sample SAMN03018312) | fermentation metagenome | biome: anthropogenic terrestrial biome; feature: soil; material...
ATTGTAGAGATTAATGAAAATCAAATAAAAATAAGCAATTCATTAGATATATTAAGCAATCGAATGAATAATACTGATTTAAATGTAGATAAATTAAGTAGAAAAATAGATGAAGTAAGCAACGATAATAAAATGAAATTATCAGATATTATTAAGAACGGAATTGTGATTGCATTATCAATGGGATTTGGTGCAGTAATAAGTATGGTTTTGAAATAAGGTGAATTTATCAATGAAAAACAAAAATAAAGTAGATGTGTTTTTTAATAATAGTACATCTTTTGTTCATGGTTTTTTATATTTCATCTGGAACATAATATCAACTATTATTCGTTCTCCTTTATTTTGGTTGCTTGTGGTTTTTGGAATTATTTATTATATAGTAACTTATTCTATTCCACCTATTGAATATTGTTCTAATTGTCATCAAACGATTAAATGATAAGGAGACATATTATGCAACAAAAATTTTCTAAAAAAATAGTAGCAATGATTATATTTTTAAATGTAGCTTTTACTGTTGCAGTTTTATGCACATTTTTAAAAGTAGGTAGTGAACCAACATCATTAATTGTGGCTTTCTTTGCTTTTACAACTGGTGAACTATGGCTTTTGTCTGGAATAACAAAAACAAAAGTTAATTCGGGACAATATTACAATGATAATATAAATGACAGTAACAATGGAGATGTTTGTGATGATAGCAATGAAGGAGATGAAATACATGCCGAAATTTAAAGTTTCTATTATTCCTGGGCATGGGGGATTCGACCCCGGGGCCGCAAATTCTAATACTAAAACTAGAGAATGTGATGGTAATTTATCAGTAGGTTTAAAGCTAAAACAATTATTAGAGTTTAATGGATTTGATGCAGTAATAAGTAGAACCGCTGATATAGCTTGTGGTGGTGCAAAAACAGTTTCGCAAGATATAACTAATCAAATTAATTTTGCTAATAAATCTGGTGCTGATATTGCCATAGCAATTCATTTTAATAGTAGTGCAAATAAGACTGCTACAGGAACAGAAGTATTATATACAAACTATCCAACAAGAGATGAGAATGAGATACGATTGGCAAAATTATTGTTGGAAGAATTGGTTAATACCACAAAATTACGTAATAGAGGATTAAAAGAAACTCCTTCTGGTGTAGGGGTAATTAAAAAAGTTAAAATACCATGTGTGCTTAGTGAGTGTGCATTTGTATCTAATGATAAAGAATCTATTTGGTGTAGTGATGAACAGCATAATTGGCAATTGGCAAGAGCGCATGCGAGAGCCATATGTAGATATTTCGGAAAGGAGTATATGCGGGAACTTTCCTGTATAAAACACAAATGATTAAAATAAGCCGGCATACCAGATCCAAGCGTTTTGGAGTGTTATTTTTCATTAATTTGGTTCTATTTGCTTTTGTTTTTGTTTTGATGCTTGCAGGAAAAAGGTTCCCCCAGGAATTATCTGCCGGAAAACCGGAACCCAAACCGCTGCAAACAACACCTTATCTGCCAAAACAGCAGGAACAGGTACCAATGCAAACAAAACTGCCACAAACAATACAGCCGGAATATGCGCCACTGCAAACAGCACCGTCTCATACAATACAACCGGAACCAACACCGTTCCAAACAATACAGTTAGAACCAACACCACTGCAAAATATATTGCTAAAACCAACACAAATACCATCCGAGCCATCACAAGCTGTTCAGCAAACAGATCGTCAAAGCTCACCGGCTTTATGTGCTAAAGAAGGTGAGTTAAATGAGCTTAAATTAATGCTTGTTGAATATATAGGACAGCAACAGGGAAAGTATGGCTTGTATTATATTAACTTAGTTACAAAAGAGGAGTTTGGCATAAATGATAGAGATGAATATATTGCAGCAAGCACCACTAAGCTTCCCATGAACATGATGCTCTATTGTGAGATTAAAGCAGGAAGGATAGATCCAGATGAAGTTTTAACATACAGTGAAGAGGATTTTGAACCGGGAACAGGTGTTATTCAGGAATCTGACTTTGGCACATTATATACTGTTCGGGAAGCGGCCAGATTATCAATTGCACACAGTGATAATTGTGCAATGAATATGATAATTCGCATTCTTGGTATCGACAACATTAGACATTACATGCAGGAGATAGGCGGGACAATATATTACGGAGACAGCCACCGAAGCTGCCCTTATGATTTGGCTATGTATGCGGCGGAGCTTTATCGGTTTTATGAGGAATCACCAGATATTGCTGAAATTTTAATAGAAGATCTGCAAAATACTGCTTGGAATGACCGCATAAATAAATATCTGCCTAAGGAAACAAAGGTATCGCACAAAATAGGAAACTATCCCAAGGTGTATAATGATGTTGGAATTGTTTTTGCGTCCGAGCCGTATGCAATAGCCATAATGAGTGAGAATGTTGAGCAGGCAATGGCATTTGAGGTGATTGCAACAATATCAAAAATGATATATGATTATGTAGAATAAAAAAAGAAAGGCGATAGTAATGAGGAATAATAGAGGAAAAGCGTTCATGTTAATTGTGCCGCTTATTTTATTGATTGTGTTAATTATTGTTTATAGAATATATGAAAAGAATCTACCAGAACAGGGTGATAACATTGAAACAACTGCTCCTGGAGTAAACCCTACGCTAACTCCGGAACCAACTATGGAACCAACACCTGAGCCTACGGCTACTCCGTCTCCAACAGCAGCAACACCAACACCAGCGCCAACACCTGAGCCTGTAGCGAAAAATGTAGGTAACAGCAGTGGGGATAAAGTGAAGCATCAGGTTTACATAAACTCAGATCCTGTTAGTGATTATAAAAGTCAAGAGCAGATTGTCTTTGGTTCACCTGAAGCTTATGACATGGTTGAAGGCATTACAACCTTCCGCGGTGACAATTATAGGAGCGGTGCAGCTTTTGGTTCCCGGAGTGTTGTGGAGGAAAAGCTTGAGATTGTATGGTCATATAATGAGCTTACCTCTGTAGATCCTCAATGGCCGGGAGTGGGCTGGACAGGGCAACCCCTTATTCTGCGCTGGCCTGAAGAAGTACGTAAAGTAATGAATCTTAACAGCGAGTTTAAGGATAAAGATTTTGTTGAGGTCATCCAGGCTGCCCTTGACGGTAACATATACTTTTTGGATCTTGAAACGGGTAAGCCTACAAGACCTCATATTACAATTGGTTTTCCGATTAAGGGATCACCATTTGTTGATCCCCGCGGTTACCCGCTGCTTTATAGTGGGATGGGGATTAATGTGCTTGCAAGCGGTAAATCGACACCGTGGAAATACAGGATTTTCAGTTTGATTGATCAAAAAGAGATTTTCTCTTTTCCCGGTAAGGATCCTATCACAACAAGAGCATGGGGAGCCTTTGATTCAACCGGTCTTGTCCATGCGGAAACTGATACTCTTATCCAATGCGGTGAAAACGGACTGGTTTATAAGATAAAGCTAAATACAAAATTTGATCCGAATAAAGGTGAAATATCCATTAACCCTGAGACGGTAAAATATAAATACCCGAATATTTATACATCTAGACTTGGTATTGAAAACTCCCCTGCCATATACCGTGATCTGATGTTTTTTGCTGATAACGGAGGTATGCTGCAATGCCTTGATATTAATACGCTCAAGCCTAAATGGGCATTTAATGTGGGTGATGACACCGACAGTTCTCCTGTTATAGAAGAAACCGATGATGGTGTTTATCTTTATACAGGAAACGAGGTTGACCTTCAGGGAGCCATTGGCAACTCTACAGTGCGTAAAATAAATGCACTTACGGGGGAACAGGTTTGGTCACGTTCCTATGAATGCTTTAATAACAATACCTTAAATGGTGGTGTGTTGTCCACACCAACGGTTGGAACAGGAGATATTGAGGGGCTTGTTATTTTTAACATTACCAGAACAGGCACTGAATGGGGTGGCAAGCTTGTTGCCCTTGACAAAGAAACAGGGAAAGAGGTCTGGACTAAAACAATGAGGTATTATGGCTGGTCTTCACCCACTGTTTTTCATTCCGATGAGGGCAAAAGTTATATGATTTTTTGTGACTCACAGGGAAACATGTTCCTGATGGATCCAAAAACAGGAGAAACGCTTGACACAATATCGGTGGAACGAAATGTCGAGGCCTCTCCGGCAATCTATAATGATATGGTTGTAGTCGGCTCATATGCAAAAAAGATTTTTGGTGTCAGAATAAAATAAAACGCATAGTGCTCATTAAATCCATATAACCCCTTGGGTATACATGGTAGTGGCTATTTTTATAAATCCTGCTATGTTTGCGCCTGCGACAAAATTATTTTCCATGCTATAATCTCTTGCGTTGGAGCTAATATTTCTATAAATATTAATCATGATCTCTTTAAGCTTTTCATCTACCACTTGGAATGTCCAAGAATTACGCATGCTATTTTGGCACATTTCAAGGGCTGATGTGGCTACACCTCCTGCATTTGCTGCTTTAGCGGGATCAAACACAACACCGTTCGTTAAGAACACTTCAACAGCTTCCGGTGTAGATGGGTGTTTTGACGCTTGCCTGCACAGTAAGCTACCGACGGCGATGTGATATTACACCCCAGCATGTCGGTATCAACGTCTCAAAACACTACTAGCAAGCTTAGGTGAGAAAGTTGAATTAAATAGTATTTGAATAGTAATAACTACAATGCTAAAGATAGAAATAGAAGCTTAAATGCAATTGCATTTAATAATCAAATACAGTAAAATGATAACGGTGTTGTATGCGACAATGCTTTGTAAATTTTGCTGAATGCTTTAAATATTGGGGGAGGATTTATGTTTAAAATTTTGAAAAAAAGGACACTGAATGAAAACGTTAAAATGATGGTAATAGATGCGCCGTATGTTGCACGGAAGGCTGAACCCGGTCAGTTTATTATATTCAGGATTGACGAAAATGGCGAAAGGATACCACTGACTATAGCCGATCACGACAGAGAAAAAGGAACAGTTACAATCATTTTCCAAGAAGTTGGTAAAACAACGACGTGCCTAGGAGAATTAGAAGAGGGAGATTCAATACTTGATTTTGTCGGACCTTTAGGGACAGCGTCACATTTTGACAATGTGAAAAAGGTTGCGGTTATTGGCGGAGGTCTTGGAACCGCAATTGCTTACCCTCAGGCAAAGAAGCTGCATTCAATGGGTGCAGCTGTGGATGTTATTGCTGGTTTTAGAAACAAGGATTTAATAATACTTGAAGACGAAATGAAAGAAGTTAGTGACAGGCTCTTTATTACAACCGATGACGGCTCCAATGGAAACAAAGGTTTTGTTACCGACATGCTGAAAAAGCTCATTGAAGAGGGAAACAATTACGATTTGGTGATTGCAATTGGTCCTCTTATAATGATGAAATTCGTGTCAAACCTCACAAAGCCCTATGGTATTAAAACCGTTGTAAGCATGAATCCGGTCATGATAGACGGCACGGGGATGTGCGGAGGATGTCGCGTTACAGTTGGCGGTAAAACAAAGTTTGCCTGTGTCGACGGCCCCGATTTTGACGGGCATCAAATTGATTTTGATGAGGCCATGCGCAGACAGAACATGTATAAAACCGAAGAAAAGGAAAGTATGGAAGCACACATTTGTAGATTGGGGGAAATGGGTAATGCCTAATATGTCACTTGAAAAAGTTAAAATGCCTGAACAGGATCCTCAGGTAAGAAATAAAAACTTCAAAGAGGTTGCCACAGGGTATACTGAGGAAATGGCCGTAGAGGAAGCAAAAAGATGCTTGTCCTGTAAAACAAGACCGTGCATAGCAGGTTGCCCTGTTAATGTTCAAATTCCAGAGTTTGTAGGATTGATTGCCGATGGGAAAATTAAAGAGGCATATTTAAAGATAAAAGAAACCAATTCTCTGCCTGCAGTTTGCGGAAGAGTTTGCCCTCAGGAAACACAATGTGAGCAGCTCTGTGTAAGAGGGAAAAAAGGCGAACCTGTTGCAATAGGAAGGTTAGAGCGTTTTGCTGCAGATTGGTATATGTCGCATAAAGAACCAGAGAAACACGACATAAAAAAGAACGGTAGAAAAGTAGCCGTTGTTGGATCTGGCCCTGCAGGGTTAACCTGTGCGGGAGATCTTGCGAAAATGGGTTTTGATGTTACTATATTTGAAGCCTTTCATACTCCGGGCGGAGTGCTTATGTATGGCATACCGGAGTTCAGGCTGCCAAAAAAATTAGTTCAGGACGAGATTGACACAGTTAGAAAGCTTGGTGTTGAAATTAAAACAAATATGGTAATTGGGAAATCAATTACTGTGGATGAATTAAAAGACGAAGGCTATGAGGCTGTTTTTATAGGCACCGGCGCAGGGCTTCCGAGCTTTATGGGAATTCCGGGTGAAAATCTGAATGGAGTGTATTCTGCTAATGAGTTTTTGACAAGGATTAACTTAATGAAGGCCTACCTATATCCACATGTTGACACACCCATAAGGGTGGGGAAAAATGTTGCTGTAGTAGGTGGTGGGAATGTTGCTATGGACGCGGCAAGATGTGCAAAAAGGCTTGGAGCTGAAAAAGTTTATATAGTCTATCGCAGATCTGAAGCTGAAATGCCGGCCAGAGCAGAAGAGGTTCATCATGCTAAAGAAGAAGGCATTGTTTTCAAGCTCCTTACCAATCCGACAAAAATCATAGGCACCGAAGACGGGTGGGTTAAAGGGATGGAATGTATAGAGATGAAGCTGGGCGAGCCAGATGCTTCCGGAAGAAGACGCCCTGTTGCAAAGGAAGGCTCAGAGCATGTTATTGATGTTGAAACTGTTGTTATAGCCATAGGTCAAAGCCCTAACCCATTAATTAAATCAACAACTCCGGATCTTGAAACCCATAATTGGGGGGGGATTATAGCTGACGAAGAAACAGGCGCTACCAGTAAACCCGGTGTTTATGCCGGTGGCGACACAGTAACCGGTGCGGCTACCGTTATTTTAGCTATGGGCGCAGGTAAAAAAGCAGCCGCTGCAATTGCAGAAGACTTACGAACTAGAGGCTAGAGGCTAGGGACTAGAGACTAGAGACTAGAGACTAGAAGCTAGAGTGTAGAAAATAGAGATTAGAGGTTGAAATCGATGCTCTAGCATCTAGTACCTAGCACCTAGCATCTAGAATCTAGCACCTGCACGGAGGGAACGAGATGAAAGTCATTGTTATTAATGGAGCAAATATGAATTTGTTGGGAAAAAGAGAGCCTGAGGTATATGGTCATGAGACTCTTGATGATCTTGAAAAAACCATTACCGAAGAGGCTGAAACGCTTGGAATCGAAGTGGGATTTTTTCAATCAAATCATGAAGGCGAGATAATAGATGCTATTCATAAAGCACAGGATGACGGTGTTGATGCAATAATATTTAATCCCGGAGCGTTCACTCATTACAGCCTGGCAATTCGAGATGCAATTAAGGGAACCGGTGTTAAGACAATAGAAGTGCATATGTCAAATGTGCATGCCAGAGAGGAGTTCAGAAGCAAATCCGTAATTGCTCCGGTATGTATTGGGCAAATAAGCGGGTTTGGCTTTAACAGCTATTTAGCTGCACTTTATGTTTTAAAGACTTAATGTTTTAAAGGGTGATAAATAATGATTCAAAGGTTAGAAAAGCTTAGAAATATACTAGAAAAAGAAACCTTGGACGGCATTTTGCTTTCCGGTAGACCTAATACGTTTTATTTTACAGGTTTTACAGGCTCTACGTCCATTTGCCTTGTAAGCAGAGAAAAGGCTTATTTAATAGTTGATTTCCGTTATACAACTCAGGCAAAGGAACAGGTTTTTGCTGGTGTGGAAGTCATACAGCATGAAAAAGGCGCATTGGATGTCTTAAGCAGCTTGTGCTCCGAATACGGCATCTTTAATTTTGGTCTTGAGGGGAATGTTGTATCATATTCAGAATATTCCAAAATCAAAGAAAAATTGACCGAGGTTAAAGAGCTTCGTAACATACAGAACCCAATAGATAATATAAGAATGATAAAAGACGAAAATGAGCTGCAATTGATAACAGGAGCAGTTAATATTGCCGACAAGGCATTTAGTGAAATTCTGCCCTTTATCAAACCTGGAGTAAAGGAATTCGAGGTTGCTCTTGAGCTAGAGTATAAAATGAAGAAGCTTGGTGCAAGCGGAGTCTCGTTTGAAACGATAGTAGCTTCTGGACCCAGATCCGCTTTGCCCCACGGCACTGCAGGAAACAGGGAAATACAAGCTGGTGATGCTATTGTTATGGATTTTGGCGCAATTTATAAGGGTTACTGCTCTGATATGACACGCACAGTTTTTATGGGCGAACCGCATGAAAAATTAAAAGAAATTTATAATATAGTGTTAAAAGCACAATTAGAAGCCCTTAACGCATCTGCGGCGGGGATTACAGGTAAAGAGCTCGACAGTGTATCCCGCAATATTATTAACAATGAGGGGTATGAAAAATGCTTTGGTCATGGGTTAGGTCATGGAGTAGGTGTTGAAATTCACGAAAAACCCGGAATTTCTCCTAAGGGAGAGGAAATCCTAAAACCCGGCATGGTTTTTACTGTTGAACCGGGAATTTATGTAGAGGGTTTTGGCGGGGTACGCATAGAGGATATGGTTTTCCTTACTTCAGATGGTGCAGAAATCCCTACAAAATCAACGAAGAGCATTATAATTCTATAGCAATGGCTAAGAATGCACTAAAATAGTCACACACGCAGCTTCCAACCGTTTTTTGCGTATTCTCATACAAAAAAACGTTAACTAACCGCATGTTTGGCTGTTATTTTAGCAGAGTATATTGCGAAAAACCAAATTGGGAATCTACGCACCTGACTATGTGAGTTTACTCTTGTTTTGGGAGTATTGAAATTAATATTGCATCCAAATTGAAATCACATTCATTAATATGATTGATAAAGCTGATGTATGGTATGGAGGAACTTTGGCGAGCTATTGCCATCTTATGTTTTGTTAATTTAACCCTTGCCAAAGAGACTGTTTTCAATTAATATAGATTCGTGGAAGAAAACCAGCTTAATGAACACCCCGTCTTGGAACAGGAGTCAACTAATTAGCCTTAAGGCATAGTGGTTTTCAGCCAAGTTTTTAAAATCACGGAAGAAATTGCGTAAGCCCGTTTTTTGCGAAGCAAGATAACATCGCAACACACCGTTATATTGAGGCTGGGCGTGGCTTCACCTTGTTACTTAGTTATAAATCTTGCATTACGCAAGTTAATATTTATTAAATTAAATAGGAATTGAGAGGAAGAGGTACAATGATTAGTGCTGGAGAATTTAGAAATGGTGTTACATTTGAAATGGATGATCAGGTTTTTCAGATTATTGAGTTCCAGCATGTGAAACCTGGAAAAGGTGCGGCTTTTGTACGTACCAAAATAAGAAATGTTATTACCGGAGCAACAGTTGAACGTACATTCAACCCTACTGACAAGTTTGAAAAAGCTCAGATAAATAAGAGGGATATGTTATATCTTTACAAGGATGGCGATCTGTATTATTTTATGGATGAGCAGACCTATGAACAGATTCCATTAAATGAAAGCAGCATAGGAAGTACCTTAGAGTTTGTTAAAGAGAACATGAGCTGCAAGGTGTTATTTTTCAAAGAGCAGGTTATTGGTATCGAGCCTCCCACCTTCGTTGAGCTTGAAATAACCGAAACAGAGCCGGGCTTTAAGGGTGATACAGCAACCGGAGCCAACAAACCCGCCATTGTTGAAACCGGCGCACAAATTAAAGTTCCGCTGTTTGTAAACCAAGGAGACATTGTTCGTATAGACACAAGAACAGGTGAATACATGGAAAGAGTGTGATAATAACTTCCGGTTTTTATCATACTTCAAAGTTTGTAACTAAACTCCATGCATAAAACGAAAGCTACTTGCATAGCTTAGTTTTTGTGCATGGAGTGTTTTTATCAAACACACCTAAGAATCCTGCCTCAGAGCGTATTTTTAGCCCTATGGGCTAATAAACGCGTGTCCTGGGAATAAATCGATTTCTGCTTCAGTGGGGCTTCAATCCCCCACTTCTAAGTTATCGTCTTCGTGGCAGGAGAAGTGCAGGTATCAACGGCTCTCATAATTTCGTTATAAAGGTTTTGCAGTTCCGGCAATAAGCTTTCTGTAGCTTTGCTATTGCGAGCATAATCAATAATTCTGCTGCATTCCTCAAGAAGCATAGTTGAATTAATTCCGGCAGGTGTGTTTCCAACACGTCTTTCAAAGTTACCACGATAAATCTTATAAAGAATTTCTTTTTCTATGTTAATTCCCTTAATTGTCATCCCTCTGCATATGAATTCGTCATTGGTCTCAAGAAATCTCCTTGTAGTATCGATATACACAAGATTTTCGCTGATACCGTTGTCGGAACCGAAGATTATCCTATCTTGATACTTTATGAAGAATTCACGCCATTTTTCAGGGTTTTCAGAAAAGCTCCCATACATTTCAATTCCGGGAGTAATGTCATAACAAACACCAGCCCATCTGTCCAAAAATTCTGAAGCTCGTTCAATACTTTCTTCACCCATAAAAAAGAAGTGTGCAAAGGTTACTTTCAACTTTGGAAACTTGCGAAGGAATCCGGAAACCTCTCTGTACAATGTATTTTTTGATACGAAAGAACCGTCAGTGTAAAGCCAGCCTTCATTTTTGGCCCACTCGGGTGCTTTTTCCGCATCCCAGAATATTTTAGGATCGCCGACATGGAATGTTACAGGTATACCTTCGGATTCAAGATATGAATAATATTTATCATATATAGGTGAATCCAATGGTAAACCGATCTTTTTCCGAGTGTCAGGCTTTCCTTCCAGCATCTTCATTCCATCAAATCCAAGCTGTTTAAGTCTTAAGGTCTGCTCAAGCAGCTCCTGACCATTTGTTGTTTCACCACTTTCGGGATAAGTCAAACCCCCAAACGCATAAATTTTTCCCGGATATAATACCTTAGATAAAGCACAAAGCAGATTTTGTGAAATATTCGATATACCTGTACAGTTAAGGCTCATAACAGCAAGCTTATCAATATTGTATTTATAAGACGAATCAACAAGCCGTTTTATACTTTCTGAATTAACTAAATGCGTATGGCTGTCAACTATTCCAATCGCTTCGGACATATCAACCAACCCTTTCTAAATCTTATTTAACTTAAAATAACGGAAGAAATTGCTTGATCCGTTTTTTGCAGAGCAAAATAGCGTACTTTTATTTATGTGCTTGCTAGCAAGCTATATTTTCAACACACCACAACGAATTATCTCTATTGCTGTTCTTAATTTTATCACATGGATACTATATATGCCATGCAAATTGAACTTCTTTTTTTGTCATAAACTTAGGGTAAAAGCATACAATGAATTAAATAAGGACAGGCACAGATAAAAGCTCAGATAAATATACAACAGAAAAAACAGGGGGTAGGAATGAAAAACGAAAGCGATATGATGAATCGCATTCAAAATGAAATAATACCATATCTTCCCTTAAGCCTAAAAAAAGGACTTCATAAGCTTGACAAGTCAATTCTTTTTGCGACTGAAGAAATACGCCTACGAGTAGAGAGACCTGTTATGATTCATTCTGGTGGAATAGATGGATACATAAACGTTAATGGAAATTTCCGCCGTGAACCTCATGGTGCTTTGGTGGTTTCAGCGGAAGACCTGACTGAAACAGTATATAAAATATGCGAAAATTCTTGGTATGCATATCAGGACGACATAAATAAAGGATTTATAACAATAAAAGGCGGTCATCGTGTGGGCTTAATTGGGACGCCGGTTTTGGATGAAGGGAAAATAATAAATATACGAGATATTTCATCGGTAAATATACGAATAGCAAGAGAAGTTAAAGGATGCGCAAAAAATGTAATCAAATTCCTTATAAAAAATAGCATCGATATATACAATACATTAATTATATCACCGCCGGGGCTTGGTAAAACAACTCTTTTAAGAGATATAATAAGGCTTTTAAGCAATGGATTTTCCCCTAGCTTTTGCGGCTTAAAGATAGGTGTGGTTGACGAACGTGGTGAGATTGGCGCTTCTTACAAAGGCATTCCCGTAAATGATCTTGGATTTCGCACGGATATAATAAATGGTATTCATAAAAAAGCAGGCATGGAAATATTATTAAGAAGCATGAGTCCGAATATCATTGCCTTGGATGAATTGGGGAATCCTGATGATGTTTTAACTCTTTTTCAGGTTCTTAACGCGGGGATCAGATTAGTGGTCACCGCCCATGGATATAGTCTTAAGTCTTTGAAAATGAGGCATGGGTTTAGTGAAATACTAAATGTAAATGCTTTTGAACGCTTTGTAGTTTTATCGGTGGACAAAGCTTTAAAATATCATACAACAATATTGGATGGTGATGGGAATGTCCTTGCTTTGGTTTCTGAAAACGACAGGAAGTCTATTGGTATTGGGGAGCTCGACAATGGCGGGGTTTGCTTTTTCCCGCAGATTAACAGAAAGGATAGAAAACATACGGCAGATACAAGCTTTTTTGATGGAACTGGAAAATGAAATTTTGTATATGAGCCGTCCTATTGGACAGGCTTTGTTGTCAATATCCACAAAAAAAGGGATGATGTCTTTGTTTGCAAAAAGAGTATTTGAAATACAAAGAAATAAAGAACTAACAATAAATAAAGCATGGGAAGAAATCCTGAGTGAATTTCGTGATCAATGGGTTTTACATCCAGAGGAATGGGAACTGTTGTTTTCCTTAGGAGAGGTTCTGGGAAAGACCGATAAAGCAGGTCAGAAATCTTATATCGAACTCGTGCGTGATAAATTTGGCTTACAAGAGAAAAAAGCTGAAAATGATAGGGTGCAAAAAGAAAAGCTGTATAAAAGTCTGGGTGTACTCGGAGGCTTAGCAACAGTACTTGTGCTTATATGAGGAGAAGTTTATGGACATTGATCTAATTTTCCGTATAGCGGCAATAGGTATATTAGTGGCTGTTTTAAATTCTTTGCTGACGAAATCGGGCAGGGACGAGCAAGCAATGATGACAACTCTTGCGGGTCTTGTTGTGGTTTTGTTGATGGTAGTTAAAGAAATAGCCAAATTGTTTGATACGATAAAAACATTGTTCAATTTTTGAACAAGTCTGGATGTGCGTTATACAGGCTACTGCTTGCAAAACAAAAGGGGTAATTATATGGATTTAATTCAGATTGGGGTGTTGGGAATAGTATCTGCTATTCTCATATTAATTATCAAAGGTAGCCGTCCCGAAATAGGTCTTCAAATATCTCTTGCATTCGGTGCAATCGTTATGGTTTCTTTGGTAGGAAAAATAAGAAGCATTATTGATTTGGTGGATTTATATATGACTAGAGCAGACATTAACGGGGTTTACATAAAATCACTTTTAAAAATAATCGGTATGGCTTATATAACCGAGTTTGCAGCTGAAAGCTGCCGGGATGTATCCCAAAACGCAATTGCCGCAAAAGTGGAGTTGGCGGGGAAAATACTTATAATGATAACTGCAATTCCAATTATAACATCGGTAATGAGTATTATTTTAAACATGCTATAGAGAAGCAGACCACAACATTAAGGAAGTGTATTTGTAGGGAGGGTTGGGATGTTTTTCAACTTGGTTTATATACTTAGCTGCAAGTTAAAAAGTTTGACTGCAGGTGTTTTTATAATTGTTATTCTATTATGCTTCCCAGTGATATCATGGGCAGGAGAAGCCCCTGGTTTGGTTGAGGAGCTTATAGAGCCTCACTTAGAGAGCAATGAAATACGAAATCTCCAAAGAAATCTTGAAGGAAGCATGACAAAAGAAGCCAGAGATCTGATTCCCTATTATTCCGCAAACCAGCTTATGGAAGAGCTTGTGCGTGGGAACTTAAAAGATGATATGGGAGGTCTGCCACAAAGGATAATAAATTTACTTATAGGCGAGATAAAAGTGAATTTTGCCCTTGTTTTAAAATTAATTATTATCATCTTTTTGTCATCGTTTATAAAGAATCTTCAAGGCTCTTTTAAGGAGAGTACAGTAGGGGAACTGGCATATTTTTCTTGTTATGCAGCTGTTGTAACTATGCTTGCTTTGGGGTTTCAAAATGTCTTGGAATATGCAAGAGAGGTTTTAGGGATTGTTGATAAGATAACAAGCTTTGCCATACCTTCTATGATTGCACTTTTAATATCCAGTGGAAATTTTGTTTCAGGTAGCACGCTTCAGCCAATACTCCTTTTTGCTATTCAGGCTACGGTAAAAATTTTTAATAACGTATTCTTACCGCTTTGCTTTATGGCTGGAATACTTTACATTATCAGTGGTCTTTCGGAAAAAATAAAAGTATCGGGAATGGCCTCTTTTTTAAAGCAAATTGTTACTTGGGGACTTGGAGGAATCTTAACTTTATATGCTTCTGCGGTAGCACTACGTGGTTTTGCAGGTGCGGTTATAGACGGTGCAACAACCAAAACTGCAAAGGCAGCTATGAGCACATTTATTCCAGTAGCCGGTAAATACATGGCGGATGCCGCAGATACAATAATAAGCTGTGCTCTTGTTATAAAAAATACAGCAGGGATGGCAACCATGATAATAACTTTAGCAGCCTGTCTGACGCCAATTTTAAAAATCTTTACTATTTCTATGATGTATAGATTCGCTGCTGCCGTTATAGAGCCCGTTGCAGATGAACGCTTTTTTGATTGCATGAGCAGCGTATCGGATTGCATGAAGACCATATTAGGTGTTGTGGGAGCAGCCGTTTTTATGCTTTTGCTGTCAATTGCCGCTCTATTAGGGGCAGGAGGAGTAAGCGGCATGATGCAATAAGTGAACTCGTTCAGCAAAGCTGAACATCGGGGCTTCAGATGGAGACTCTACTC
>ENA-UOOK01004467-UOOK01004467.1-fermentation-metagenome-genome-assembly--contig:-NODE-4467-length-14963-cov-4.158506_pt1 | contig 14963 bp, 12 predicted proteins | sample MGYA00245777_ERZ724023 | MGnify/ENA primary metagenome ERZ724023 (study PRJEB28704, sample SAMN03018312) | fermentation metagenome | biome: anthropogenic terrestrial biome; feature: soil; material...
GCTGCAAATTTCAACATGTTGACGCTAAATGAGTTTTTGCAGCAGAATCAATTATTACTACATCAACTTACCTCTAAATTCTCTCCATATATTCTCAAACCAGTACTCATCTTGTGGAATTGGTCGCACTGGTTTCCATTCAGAGCTTATGCGTATATTTTCTTTTTTTAACAAATCATATGTTTCTTTTATTTCTAATTCATTTACTACTCTTTGAAGCTTTTCATCATTATTTAATAAAAATCTAAATATTTCTGGTAAGTTTCCAGCTGGAAGATTGCCTTTATCATCATATATGAGATAAGAACCTCTGCTTTTTCCACCTTTCTCTATATACTCTTTTATTGCATTTAAGTAGACATACTGTGTTATTGCTATGTCAATATTTCTGAATACTTCAGGCAGTTCACTTAAGCTTGATATTCTACTAAAATCCACCATCATTCTTAATTCCACTTCAGTTTCATGAATAGCTTTTACTACTTCCCCATATGGCCTTATATGTGCTCCGCAATCATTCATTCTTTTCTGCATCCTATTTCTGATCTTAAAAACATTAGATTGGGGATGAATTATATATTTAGATTCAGAATCAAAAAAGCTATTGATAAGTATTTTCTTTATTATTTCGACTTTACTTTTTAATTGTATTTTTGAGGCTTCGATAAAATCTTCAACACTTAAAGATTGTCCCTCATAATTATTACTAATATATTGCGCAGCTCTTAAGCTACCTGTCTGTGTTGAGTTCAAAGCCGTTCCACCAGGTCTGTAAACTCCGAATGTGCCATTTACCTCTCCAACAGGAAAGAAATGTTTAATATTACTCTCCCACCATATATTACCTGCAAGTCCCCCATTGTTATGTTGGTAACAGACTGCTATTTCCAGGTAGTCTTTATAAAGATCAATTCCATTATCTTTATAAAGTGTTATTGCAGGTTTATTCATTTTTTCTAATCTCTGAATTGGTGTTCCAAAAAGAGCTCCAGAATTTTGAAGATATGTGTATGCCTCAGAGCCAAGCAAGGAGAAATCTAATTCCTGTTTGCTTGTGCTGTAATCATTTTGCATTTCATAATGATTATGTTGGCGAATACCACAAAACAGGTTTTTAGTGTAATCTAAGAATACTCTCCTTCCTTTAATGTTTGTTTCATTATAAACAAGAATATCTATCAGAGATGAGCCAAAATGTGCTATCTTTTTGGGATCAAAAGGCCATTGATAACCTTTCAGGAATATTGCATCCAACATTTTTCCATGATTAGGAAAGTACTCATGCAAAAATTCTTTTTCATCTTCTCCATTAATGTCTGTTGAAACATATCTAGGTAACACTTGCTGATATGTGCCAGATAAATTCCATCTGAATTTTGTTGAAGCAATACCATATTGGGATTCTGTTAGATTCACTCCTTTTACTCCTGCTTCAAAAGCTACCCCTGAGGCTCCTGTCTGGCTTTCCGGATAAACTGATGTAGAGTAGATGCCCGCAGGTCCGCCAGTAGCATAAATAATATTTTTACAATTAAATAAGGTTATTCCAGAGTTTTTGAAGTTCAATCCGTTTAAGTTAATAGTTATTAGGCCTATGGCATTTTTTTCCTCTGATGTTACATTTCCGGAATCAGAATCCCTATGGTTTTCTGTTCCTTCGATAGCATCACTAGTCAATATACCTATAACCAAATATCCATCAAATATCTTAATTCCTCTTTCAATAACCCTTTTTTCAAGGCTTTCTACCATATACCTGGAGGTCAAAGGTCCTGCGGAAGTAGCCCGTTGCCTTGGATCATGGTCAGTTTTATAGCCAACATACTCTCCATATTCATTATGTGGAAAAGGAACACCTAGTTCTACAAGTTTAAAAAAATTCCTGGTTGAAAGGGCTGCTTCTATAAGGGCAATATCTCCATGCATACAGCCTCCATTAAATAGGGTTTGTGCCATTTCCAATATAGAATCCTTAGCATCGCCAGCCATGGTAAGCTTATAATATGTCTGCTTATCTGAGCCCGTGTTTCGGGAAGTTCCCATTTTTCTTCCCTCTGTTATAATTGCAATATCCTGCTGTCCAAGAGAATAAAGGCTATCTGCCGCATTAAAGCCTGCACACCCTGTTCCTACAATAACGGTGTTGAGGCTATATACATTTATATGAATGCCATCAATTTCCACTACCTGATTATTCATTTCTCAAAATCTCCTTAAATGGAAACCTCCATCAACATTTAAAACTTCACCTGTAGAGAAGTCCAAATTGCCTGAACATATTATTGAAACTGCTTTTGCTATATCTTCTGGTAAACCCCATCTCTTTATAGGTGTTATTCCATTTTCTATTAGTATATCATATTTTTCTTTGACTGACGATGTCATGTCAGTTTTAATGATGCCTGGCCTTATTTCATAGACATTTATGCCATATTCTGATAACCGGTCTGCATAAAGACTTGTAAGCATACTTATACCTGCTTTTGAAATACAGTACTCTCCCCTGTTTGTTGAAGTGGCATAAGCAGATACAGAAGATATATTGATGATTTTAGGGGAATAATCAGAAAATTGTTGTTCATTAGCAATATCCTTTTTTAACATTATCATTGTATTTGCCACCAGTTGAGTGAGAAAAAAAGTACCTTTAAGATTTATGTTTAAAACATAATCCATGCTTTCCTCTGTAGTTTCAAGTATATCTATTCTGGTCTTTGGTGCCACTCCTGCATTGTTGACTAAAACGTCAATCCGTCCATATTTATTCATTATGGTATCAACTATATGTTTTCTACTACTTTCGGATGAAATATCTCCTTTTATATAAATAACTGAATTGCCTTTTATTTTTGTTTTTTCCTTTACCTTAACAATATTTTCAGTTATCTTTTCTTCATCACTGGTAGCAACCATTGCTATATCATATCTATTTTCTGCAAGTTTCATAGCGATGGCATTTCCAATGCCTCTTGCAGCTCCGGTAACAAGTGCAGCCTTGTTTATTTTCAAATCCAACTACCTCCCTATTTTTAGTAAAATTAGAGAACCGTCCCCATTTTGCATTTTGTTGCAACAGATCATCTGCAATATTGATTATATATTGGTCCATAAACCTTTGCGTCCCGTACAACACAACCTGTTGTGCCACCTGCTCTCATTATATCAGCACATTTACCGCAAGAAATACAACATTTCTCTTTTTTCATAGAGCCATTCGAAAATATGTCCTTTGGAAAATCAGGATATGCAAAAGTCTCTCTCCCAAAACCTACAAGTGTTGTTAATCCTTGTTCGAGAGTTCCTGCTGCTAGATATGGTGAGAATTGCCTAAGCCAACTGTAACCGGTTCCAACTATAGCCATTCCAGGTACTGCTTTTTGAATTTCGCCTGCACCATTAATCAACCTCTGAATACCTTCCAGGGGATGCTCTTCAGGTATATATCCACCTTTGTCATAAGGCCTGTTAATATGGGGATTATGGTATGGTGTACCCATTGTAACATTAAGCAATCTTACACCTTTTTGATATAGCAAGTTTACAAGCTTTATAGGTTCAGTAAAGTCAGGCTTCCTGTAATCTTCTTTATCTATACCCCAACCATAGGGATAAGGTATCCCATCATAAATATTTAATCTTGTTGTGACAATAAAATCATTCCCTAACCTTTGTTTAATTCTATCAATAGTATTTAATAGAAATCTAGTACGCCCTTCAAAGGTTCCTCCATACTTGCCTTTTCTGGTATATCCTGCAAGCAACTCGGAATTCAGATATCTATGACAGCACTTTACATCCACTCCATCAAACCCGGCTTTATACGCAAGTACAGCGGCCTCTTCAAATCTCTCTTCCAAACTTTCAATGTATTCATCTTCTGCTATAGGCGTATTTTTATCAATTTTTCTTGTTTGATCAAGATAAGGATTATGATATGCAATTATAGGTGCAGGTGGTCCTTCTGGTTTACTAAAACGTCCTGAATGGGTAAGTTGCATTATGTATATAGGATTAAAATCTTTACCAAATTCATTATATGCATTATTAATCATTTTTTCGTGCAGCTTTTGAAATTCACTTGAATTCTCTTTAGTAATCCATAATTGTCTTGGACAGACTCTTCCTTCCGCTACTACTGCCACTGCTTCAAACCATAATAATCCTGCTCCGCTCTTTGAAAACCTTTCATATCTACGCTTTGTCAATTCATGGGGACTCCCATCATGATTTCCATCAGTACCTTCCATAGGATGAAATGCTATTGAATTTGGAATGGTTATATTATTTATCATTACTTTGTTTTGTAGTATCTCTAACTTATCTGATAAATGAAGGTTAAGATTCATGTTTTTTATATCAGATTCTACTTCCCCAAGGTTTTTATACTTAAACTCTCTAAAATCCATTTTTTTACCTCCTGTAATTAAATTTGTATAGTCATTTTTATTGTCTGTGTAGAGCGTCAAGGGGACGGTTCTTTTGGCAACCCACTGGGCTGTGTTCTGAATGTCACAGGAACTGTCCCTATGACACCACTGACACCCCTAGGAACCGTCCCCTTGACACATCCCTGTTGTCTCTTTTATATAATCATTATAACAATAAACATATCACTTTATATATATTGTTTTTGTTTAAAAATTAGCATTTTTTGTTTTATTATTTATGTCAGAAGGACAGTTCTTGTAGCAACTTACTGCTATGTTGTACTTTTCCAATAGAATATTAGTATATTTATCTTGTAGATTGTCAAAATAACTTTGTAACTTTTGACAAGTGCTGCATGTAGGTGAATAGAAATATACGATTGTTACCTTATCATTACTAGCAAAAGTATAACAAACACTTAAAAACAATATCATTAAGGTAGTTAAAAGTATGAGTACAACATTTCTCATCTTGCATCACTCCTTATATCATTGATTATAATTCCATCACCTAATGTAATCCTCCTTTTTGCATAACTAGCAATATTGTTATCATGAGTGACTAGTATAATAGTAGTTCCTGTATTATTTAGTGTGCACAGTAATTCCATAATTTCTATACCATTTTTACTATCCAAATTTCCAGTCGGTTCATCAGCAAGAATAACTTCAGGATTGTTCGCTAAAGCTCTTGCAATTGCTAATCGTTGCTGTTGCCCTCCTGACATTTGTCCCGGGTAGCTATTCATTTTGTCTAATAATCCAACGGCATCCAACAGTGTATGTATCCTATCTCTCCTTAATTTTTGTGAAACTCCACCATATCCTAGTGGTATTTCAACATTCTCAAATGCTGTCATTTCATTTATTAAATTAAAAGCTTGAAAAACAAATCCTATTTTCTTATTTCTGAAACGGGCAAGTTCAATACTATTCAATCTCTTTACATTAACATCATCAAATATGTATTCACCATCATCATAGCTGTCCATACAACCGAGAATATTTAATAATGTTGATTTACCACAACCTGATCTACCCATTATTGATATGAATTCTGATTTCTTAACTTCCATACTTACTCCTTGTAATGCGACAGTCTCAATCCCTGATCCTTTATAAATTTTTTTAATATTACTCAATTTAATCATAGACCTCTCCTCTTATATGAAGTAGTTACTACTTACACTAAATGTTAAATTTCAGTCTTGAAAATAAATAATTATAAGCTTTTTAAAATCTGTATAGGAGTCATTCTTTTTATTTTTATTGTTGCTGGTATCGCTGATAAGACTCCAGTAAGTACTATGACAAATGTAATATATGTTAATATTTTATAATCAAATATAATATTAAAATCTTTGAAACTAACGAAATATTTCAAGATAAATAAACTAAATACCATGCCAGATATGCCACCAATAGCATTTATTGCAAGTGATTCCATGATTATTTCAAAAAAAAGCATTTTTTTTGAAGCGCCCATCGAGATGCAAATGGCCAATTCCCTACTTCGTTTATTAATAATAATCAAAAGTATTCCACTTAAACCACATATTATGATTATGAATGACACCCCAGCAAGAATAATAAATGAATCAGAAATAAACTTAATGTTTTCAACTTCTCTTTTGTATCTGTCCAGATTGGTATCAATCCTATAATCGTATTCTCCTTTATATTCGTCGTTTAAGAACTCTATTATTGAAAATAATATAGATGGAGAAAACAATGTATTTTTAAACTTAATAGAGAAATAAACATTTTCTGTTCCTGATGAACTAACAATATCGGAATAGTATTTTATTGGCATTATTACTGAATAGGCTGGTTTAAAATTCTTTACCCATGGATTATTATCTTGTATAAAGTATTTTATTCTTTCCCCTATATAAGCATCTGAATTAACTATAGAAATCTTTTTATCTTGATATAAAATCGTATCGGACAAAACAATAGAACGAAGGAAATCAATTTCTTTTTCTGAAACGCCCATATTATCATCATTATAAAATTCACAATCTTTTAATATAGATTTTGCTCCTTCTCCAATAACTATTTTGTTGAAAAGTTCATTCCCCCTATTAGGAATATATAAGTTATAAAAGTCATCAGAAACAGCCAATTCCTCAATAATAGCTACTGTATCGTTAGTTTTTACAAAAATCCTTTTATAGGCAACAATTGAAAGAGATAAATCATCACCATATTTATTATATATCCATCTGGCATCATCCATTGAAAATCCAGGTACTATTGTATTTGAAGCCGATGTTGCTAAGACAGAATTTTCGAGATGTTTTCTTTCAGTATTTCCTTGATGGTTTAAATCTGTCAGTTTGGGTGTAACCATCATTTTTGCATATGTGTTCTCTGCATTATCTTTAATTTGAATATATTTATCATTTATTGAGAGCCTTACTGAGTAAAATATACTAATTAGCAATACTCCAATCATAACCTCAAGGATTATATAAAAGTAATTTCTCAAATTCTTCTTAATCCGATTTACAATTTTTTTAGCAATATACCATTTCATATACTTCTCCCTATCGGAATATATCCGCAATGTTTAGTTTCATTACTTTTCTGACTAATGTTGCACTTAAAACAACAGAAATTATCAGACTTATCAAGACAGTAAAACCCATAACTGTTAAATTAAGATTCAATAAATCATAAGATGTACTTGCTATAATTCTTGAAACTTCAAAAATTAATAAACAAGAAGCGCTTGAAGCAATAATAGTGTATGTACAAAACTCAAATAAACTCTGTGCGTAAATATCTTTATTGGATGCGCCTAAAGCTATCATAATCCCAATATTTCTTTTCGTTTCGTCAACTTTATGTATTAATATATTCATGATGTTCAAAATAGAATAAAGGAGAACAATTGAAGCTATTAAGAACATTATTGGTACAATGGTATAAATATACGCAATATCACTTTTTTCAATGTTTACCCCTGGAACTATTTTGTAATTAGCTTTCAAATCATTTCTAACTACATTTTCAAATATTTCATACAAATCCTTAATTTTAGTACTATCTTTAAATCTAAAATACAAGTAGTAAAATACAGATTTTATATTTACTTTTTCTGCATAGGCAGCAGGTACTATTATTGAATCCGAATATTTTAGCATATTTGTTATACCAACAACTTCAAACTTATTGCCTAAAATATTAATGACATAGTCTTCTTTTTTATCACCAAATAATTCCTTTATTGCTCTATCTCCTGCAATACACACTGGATCGCCTTCTGATAAGTCTTTATCTGAAAACCATCTTCCTCTTACAATATTAACCGGAAAAAACTCACGAAAATAAGAATCAACTAAAATAATTTTTTGCAAACTACATTTATCATTAGTAGCTAACACATATTCTTTAGAAAAACTATATCTGGTTGTTTGCTCTATCTCCTTTATCCTGGCAAGAATTATATCCTCAACTTCAGAAATTTTCCCACCGTCATTTACCATGTCAATCATTATGACCTTATCAGCATTTTTTAATTTAGATGAACTGATATAATCTCGTAAAGAGTTTGCATAACAAAGAACCAATATGGGAAATAACATCCCTAAGAACAATGAAAATATTATTGAAATAGTAAAAAATTTCTTGCGTAAAATAAATTTGATAGCATTCTTAAAATTAAATATAATACATTGGAAACACATCAAACTCACTCCTTATTTTCCGGCTTACTGAATTTATAGATAACATTCTTTTTTTTATTACAAACAAACATATTCCCATCTTCATCCATAGTTAATGCAGCCATTCCATTCAACATAATCCAATCACCTTTAAAAAGCGTTTCTTTGTATTTTCCATTCATATCAAATGTATTTATAGATGCCCGAGAAGCACTTACCATGACAAGTTCGCCATGGTTATAAAAAATACCTGAAGGTTGATATCTATAAGGTAATTCTATTAGATTAAGTACTTTACCATCAGATATTTCGAGCATAAAGTTCCGTCCAGTAGTAGCAGCATAGTCTTCACCTTTTTTAATTAATTCCATCTCGGAAACGAATATTACCCTATTATCAACCTTCGCCAGATGTCCCTCAAACTGTTTGTTAATAACTTTAGTTTTACCATCCGGAGTTATAGCAATTATTTTTGCACCAAAGGTATATCCGGTATATACCGATATATAGATATAATTATTATCACTAACGGCAATACCATTCAGGAAATCATGACTCGAAGAATATTTCTCAACATTTATTTCAATTTTATCAATGAAATCTCCATTTATGTTGAAAACTTGTATACGATAATTACCAGAGTCAACTACATATATTTTATTATTATATATTGTCAGCCCCGTAGGTTTAATAAACTCCCCATTCCCATTCCCAGTCTTTCCTATTGTTTTTATAATGTTACCTTCATAATCAAGAAAAAGGACTCTGTTATTTCCGGAATCTGATACTATCAGCATATCGTTAGCCGCTACCAATCCCATAGGTTCTCTAAGGGTTTTCTCACATTCTAATTCTTTATTAAGTGTGTATCCAACTATAAACTTTTCACTTATTGATGCAGGTATTTGATGAGGCAGATTTATATACATTGCGCTATTACTTTTATATATAATAATGCCAACAATAGAAGAAATTATCACAAATGCAATAATAATTTTGTATTTTACACTCCCAAATTTATTAACCATTTTTATGCTCACTCCATTCTAACAGATTCCATTTTTTATTATTATATGAATATAAATTAATAATTGCAAATATCTTTCCTTGCTCTAGTTCAAGCGGTTCTGACTTGTTAATATATATAGAAATAGCTATTGATAGGATTATTATTAGACATAAAGCACCAAAAAAAACGCAAATTGTAAGCATTATTTTCTTTATCATACAATTCCCTCACAAATATGTAATTTGTATTTTTTTTAGCATAATTAGTATATAACGTATTATATAGCATGTAGTAAAGATAGTCAACTAAATTTACAATTATTATCCATAACCTTCCTTAATAAACCTTATTCTCTTTGATTATCTTCATTTACCACAGTTTTTCATTATGATTTGGTTGAGCCTCCCTATTTTTGCAGAAACTTTCAATGTCTATAGTTTTGCATAAATACTGTACATTGACAAGTACAGATAATGGCTGTCACATAGCTAAGTAAAGGATAGCATCTTTGAGTGTATTTTTTTAGCTACTTCTGCCTCTGTTTCTATTCAACTTTTGAGTTCATTCCAAATCCGTTTGGTTAAATTCACTATTTTTCTATTCTTCTTTGTTGTTTAATCAATTCTGGTTCAACAATAATTTTGATCTTTTTCGTTAAAATCTTTGGAATAACCATGTAGATTCTATATTTTGCTATCTAAAGTTTGTTTATTTTAAAGCTCAAATGTGTTATTGTTAATATTGTACAAAACATGTCCTATTAGGTGGAGATTAATAACCATGAGCAATTTAGTTGAAGTTGTATATAGTGAATCTAACGATAAGCAAATATTAGAAAGCCATTATCATAATACTTTTGAGATTATTTATATTGTAGGCGGGAAAGCTTGTTTTAATATTAATAATGAGGATTATAATGTTTTTGCTGGAAATCTGATATTTATTAATAATTTTGAAAATCATCATGTTGAAGTTTCGCTATTTCCATACAAAAGATATTTCATCCTTATTGATCCGACATGGTTCCAGTCAACTATAAATGATCCCATACTTGTATCAATTTTTAAGAACCGTCCCTCCCACTTTAAACATAGTGTTACCTTGGATAAGGAGACAAGGGATTGTATTGGTAAATTGTTTCAATCACTTTTAATTGAATATACCAACAAATCTGACTACTGGGAATTGGCATTAAAATCATATATTCAAAAGCTATTGGTTCTATTATATAGAAATTGTAAAGATGCTTTTCCTATTACATCATATAATAGTTCAATTGAACTTATTTATAAAATTCAAAAATATATTGAGGAACATTGCACCGAAGAAATAAGCCTGAAGGATGTAGCACAGCTTTTTTATATTGATATGTACTATTTATCTCATTTATTTAAACTCAACACAGGATTCACTTTCAAAGAATATTTAATTTTACAAAGAATTTCTAAAGCTAAAGAGTTTTTATTTTATACAAATGATAATATAACTACAGTCTGTATGAATTCAGGCTTTAATAATGTAAATCACTTCATAAGGATTTTTAAAAAGTATACACATACCACACCTTTGAAATATCGGAATATTAGCAGGGAAAAATGAACACCAACAGAATCATAATTTAGTTTAAATCGGGAATTATAAGGTACAGTTAGCATTTAGAAGTTAGATATGGAAGGAGAAAATTCATGTTAGATAAACCATTTAAAAAGCTATTAAATAATAAATCTATTGAAAAACATGATACTGCAGCATGGGCAGATACAATGGAGACTAAACCTGTTTCAAAAGTAACAGTTCCCTGTGAATTTAATATTGGAAATGCTAAAGAGTATGTAGAAGAAAATCAGAAATGAAAGTGAGCCAGGGGGGACGTTTTGTTTACCCTGGCTCTGTCTTTAGGCTTGTGCCAGCTTTTTATAAATCTCATACTTCTCTGCAGCATTCTTCTCTGCAAAATCATACAGTTCTTGTGCATTTTCCTTAAAAGTGTTTGCTAACTGTGAATACCTTATTTCTCCTTTAATAAAGTCTTTGAACTCACTCTTGGGTTCACGTGAATCAAGAATGAATGGATTCTTGCCTTGTTTCTTTAATTCTGGATTATATCTGAACAGGTGCCAATATCCTGCCTCTACAGCTTTTCTTTCTTCCATAATACTTGTGCCCATACCAGTTTTAATACCATGATTTATACATGGCGAATATGCAATTATTAGAGAAGGACCTTTGTAGTTTTCAGCCTCGGTTATTGCTTTCATTGTTTGATTCATGTCAGCACCCATTGATATTTGTGCCACATAAACATGACCATAAGTTATAGCCATTAGGCCTAAATCCTTTTTCCCCGTTTTCTTTCCTGAAGCTGCAAATTTCGCTACAGCTGCAGCTGGTGTGGATTTTGATGCTTGGCCTCCTGTATTTGAGTAGACCTCAGTATCCATAACAAAGATATTTACGTCATCACCAATAGCTAATACCTGGTCTAAACCGCCGTATCCGATATCATATGCCCATCCATCTCCACCTATAATCCAGAAGGAAGGTTTGACAAGGAAATCTTTCTTGTCCATGATTTCATCAAGAATTTGGTTTTGTATCAAGTTATCTATGGAATTAAAGCTAGCTGAATTATTTACTGATGTGTTTTTATTGCTTAATACACTTAAAGTGTTAATAATTTTATTTGATATAGCTTGCGATTCTTTTCCATTTTCTTTATTTTCAAGCCAATCATTAAAACTTTGCTTTAGTCCATCTTCATTATCTTCGTTATTTTCATTAATAGCCTGCTGCATTAAGTCTGCCAGTTTTTCCCGTATTTGTTTTACTCCTAAATACATACCATATCCATATTCTGCATTATCTTCAAATAATGAATTTGCCCAGGCAGGTCCATTTCCATTAGAATTTGTTGTATAAGCTATAGAAGGTGCACTAGCTGCCCATATAGATGAACACCCTGTAGCATTAGCTATTATCATTCTTTCACCATACAACTGAGTAAGCAGCCTTATATATGGAGTTTCTCCACAACCCGGGCAAGCCCCGTTAAACTCAAGCAGTGGTCTTGCGAACTGACTTCCTTTTAATGTTTTCAGTTCAAGTAAATCTTTCTTTTCGGTGACAGTCATCGCAAATTCCCAATTTTCTGATTGATTATCAATTTCTTCTTCAGCTGGCATCATCACTAGAGCTTTCCCTTTGGCAGGACAGACATCAGCACAATTACCACAACCTGTACAATCATAAGGAGAGATTTGAATACGATAGCTAAATTCTTCAAGACCTTTTCCTGCAGCTTTCAGAGTTTTAAACCCATAAGGAGCATTTTTCTTTTCCTCATTATTTATCAGGAAAGCTCTAACTGTAGCATGAGGACATACATAGGAACAACGATTACACTGTATACAATTTTCCATCTGCCACTGAGGAATAAATACAGCAATACCTCTTTTTTCATATGCTGCTGTACCAAGTGGATAAGAACCATCTTCCATACCGTTAAATGCACTTACAGGAAGTTCATCTCCTTCATGTCTAGCTATAGGTCTTTGAATATTTTTGACAAAATCAGGCTCTTCATCTTCATTAGGTACCATTCTATCAATAGGTGCTAATTCATCATCAGATATATCTTTACTGATAGAGCTTGTTTTATCATTTGATATGACTTCCGTATTTTTCCATGATTCTGGAACATTAACCTTTTCTAAAGCTTCTATTCCTTTATCTACTGCCGCATTGTTCATGTCTACAATCTCTTTACCTTTTTTACCATAACTCTTCTCAATAGATTTTTTAAGATATTTTATTGCATCTTCCAACGAAATTACATTAGCAAGTTTGAAAAATGCTGCTTGCATTATCATGTTAATCCTGTTGCCAAGTCCAATTTCTGAAGCTATGGATATTGCATCGATTGTATAAAAGTTAATTTCATTTTCTGCAATAAATTTTTTCATATAAATAGGTAGTTTCTCAGTTAATTCTTCAGGTTTCCATGGACAGTTTAGCACAAAGGTGCCTTTTCTTTTTAATCCTTTGAGAATATCATAATGATAAATAAATGTCCTATTATGGCATGCAATATAGTCTGCATTAAATATTAAATAAGGAGATCTTATTGGCTTTTTTCCAAAACGCAGATGGGATATTGTGGTACCCCCTGATTTTTTACTATCGTATGAGAAATAACCTTGAGCATATAAATCAGTATTATCTCCAATAATTTTAATAGCACTCTTATTTGCACCTACTGTGCCATCAGAACCTAATCCCCAGAATTTACAGCTAATTGTTCCTTGGGGAGTTGTATTTATTGCTTCTTCCTCAGGTAAGGACAAATTAGTAACATCATCAACTATACCAATTGTAAACCGATCTTCTGGTTTCTCTTTCTTTAAATTATTGAATACAGCTAATATCTGAGAAGGTCTGGTGTCTTTAGAACCAAGACCGTATCTACCACCAATTATATAGTTGGAATCCAATTTAGGAAGTGTAGATTTTTTTGATAGAACCTTAACCACATCAAGATATAATGGCTCTCCTGGGGCACCAGGTTCCTTCGTCCTATCTAGTACTGCTACCTTTTTGACAGTACCAGGTAACATGGATAAAAAATGGTCTTCTGAGAAAGGCCTGTAAAGATGAACTTTTATTAAACCTGTCTTTTCACCACATTCGTTTAGATAATCAACCACTTCCTCCACTGTATCGCACACCGAAGCCATTGCAACAATTACATATTCAGCATCAGGAGCTCCGTAGTAACCAAATAAGCTATATTTTCTGCCTGTTATATTTCCGTATTTTTCCATGTAGAGGTCTACAATTTTAGGAATTTCATCATAAAATTTATTTGAGGCTTCTCTTCCCTGAAAATATATGTCAGGATTTTGAGCTGTCCCTCTAACCACAGGATGCTGTGGATTGAGAGCCCTTCTCCTGAAACCCTTTATTGCTTCGTAATCAACAATACCTGCTATATCTTTATAGTCTGTTACATCAATCTTTTGATATTCATGGGAAGTCCTAAAGCCATCAAAAAAATGAATAAATGGAATTCTAGACTTAATAGCTGATAAATGAGCAATAAAACCTAAATCCATGGCTTCCTGAATATTTGATGAAGCCAACATGGCGGCTCCTGTTTGCCTACATGCCATTACATCCTGATGATCTCCAAAGATAGATAAAGCATGGGTAGCTATTGCCCTTGCACTAACATGCAGCACACCAGGCAAGAGTTCCCCTGCCATTTTATAAATATTCGGAATCATTAATAATAAACCCTGGGATGCAGTGTAGGTTGTGGTTAAGGCACCTACTGCAAGAGATCCATGCATCGCTCCTGCTGCACCTGCTTCAGATTGCATTTCTACCACTTTGACTTTTTGGTCAAATATGTTTTTTACTCCTTTCGAGGACCATTCATCAACACTCTCAGCCATCGGCGATGAGGGTGTAATAGGATATATTGCAGCTACTTCCGTAAAAGCATAGGATGCATATGCAGCAGCTTGATTACCATCCATCGTTTCTTTTTTTCCCATAGCAACTCTCCTTAATTCAAAAGTAATTTTTCTATAATTCTTAGGTTTCCATATAAAGTATTTTTATATTCACGGGGACACTCTTCTCTTGAATAAATAGTATTCCTTTTACGCTGAAGAGTGTCCCCGTGCAAGGATAATCTTCTCTTGAATAAATAGTATTCCTTTTACGCTGAAGAGTGCCCCCGTGTCCCCATGCAATATAATTTAAATCTTTTTTTTGTAACCATATACCCCTGTTTTGAATAGTATAAATTAGTAGTAAAAACTTGATTAATGCTAAAAAAAACACTTACATCAT
>ENA-UOOK01004468-UOOK01004468.1-fermentation-metagenome-genome-assembly--contig:-NODE-4468-length-14962-cov-14.137855_pt1 | contig 14962 bp, 11 predicted proteins | sample MGYA00245777_ERZ724023 | MGnify/ENA primary metagenome ERZ724023 (study PRJEB28704, sample SAMN03018312) | fermentation metagenome | biome: anthropogenic terrestrial biome; feature: soil...
AAGTTTCCACTATTATTTATCCCGATTCAAAGAACCTTCGTAGACACCCCCGATTTCGCGTGAGGAAATACAAATGTTTTAAATCGGGTATTTACGAAAGTTGTGTATTTATTGCGTAAAAAACACGTTTCCAACAATACAGAGCCAGATACTGCATATAAACTTCTAAATGATAAATATGAAAGTAATAAGTTTAATAAACATGAAAGGTGGAGTCGGAAAAACGACTTTGGCTACCAACTTATGCGACTGCCTTTCAAAACGAAATAAAAAGAAAGTATTACTTGTTGACATTGACCCTCAATTTAATTCAACTCAATGTTTATTTTCAGGTGATGAATACGTTCAATATTTAAAAGATAAAAAGGATACGATTATCAATGTATTTGATGATACAACAAGGACTTCAACAAGTACTGTTAATGGTATAAGTCAATCAAATAGTAGAGAATTAAAAGACATAAAACCATTTAAATTCAAGGATGATTTTTATTTATTGCCTGGTAATTTAGAATTATATAAACTAAATATGCCTTCAGGTTCGGGAAGAGAGAACAGATTAAAAAAATATTTACAACAAATCAATAAAGAAGAAAAATTCGATTATGTCTTCATCGACACACCACCAACACCATCTGTATGGATGACAAGTGCTTTATTAGCTAGTGATTATTATCTAATACCTGTTAAACCTGATCCTATTTCATTTGTGGGAATTGATTTGCTTGAAAGCATTATAAACTCAAAGCGAGAAGATTATGATTTGAAAATAAAATGTATTGGGCTTGTGTTTTCAATGGTAGAAGGAGAAGATTCTATAGTCTACCGAAAAGCTTTAGAACAAGTTGAATCAAATAAATGGAATAATCTTAAATTTGCAAAGTATATACCTAAAAGAACCGATGTTGCAAAATATCAATTAAATAAGCAATTTATTCTTGATATGGCGCACAGTGATATCAGAACGGCATTGACAGGTATAGTAACTGAACTAGAAAATAGAATTAACAATGAGACAAAATAAAAATAAAATAATACAAGTAGCCAATTTAATAGAAGAATTATCTTGGCTTTTAGAGTCTAATAAAAGTCTATCATTAAATGAAGTTGCAGAGATAATTAGAGAACAATCCCAATTAACTAATTCCAATTTAACAAATAAGGTTGCATCAAAATATGCAAGTTCAAATCCGAATAAACAGTTTCTGGTTGGAGCCTTACCTGCTTTATTACAGGACAATTCGTTGTTTAAAAGCAATAGTGAAATGTTAGATTTTGCAGAGGATGTATTAAAACTATTACCAAGTAGAGCAGCAAAAAGGTCTCGTACTGAATACATTGGTTGGATTATTTGTGAAGTTTCAAGTCTAAATGATAAGGATTTAGAATCATTAGTAAATTCTTTATCTGCAATTGTTGGAGATGAAATTAAGCTTAAGAAAATGAAAGCTGCAAAAAAAGAACCTAATTTTTCTTGGAATAACACTATTCAAAGTCTAGGTGAATAATGTCACGAGAAGTTAAAGCCGATTATGACATTTTAATTGATTTCATTAAAAATTATTCGATTGAAGATATAGTTTGTAATGATTTTGAAAAATCATTATCAGCATTTCACAAAAAATACTACGCTTATCTGACTTTAATTGGAGAAATTCAGAATAATATATTAGAGGAGTTTTTAAATAATCTGACTACAGAGCAATTCAATTATTTAACTGAATCATGCTCAGATATTGGAACTTCTTTTTTTAATTTGTTTCATGGAGCTTACAAATCTTCAAAATTGATTTTAAGAAGTTCGATAGAAACCTTCATAAAAGGGTTTACTAAAGACGAGTATAGTGATGTTACAAATGAAACCAGTTTATATGAAGTTTTTAGAGTTGTAAAAACATTGCCTTTTTTTCAATCTGCCGTACCAAAAGAATTAATTGAAAATATACATAATATTTATAAACAACTTTGTGCTGATGTACACACCGCACATGAGTCACATATGGAAAGAATTTCAGCTTTAAGTCATTTTCCTAAATATTCAAAAGATGAAGTAGAGAAAATTACTCAATTGAGTTCAAAACTTATATGTAATTACACAACTCTGATTTGTATCAAATTCAATTTATTTTATCATCAGATTCATTATAAAAACCTTGAGATTATTAAGAATGGGATTGAGAAAAAGCACAGACCATTAATTAATAATACCCTATGAAGTACTGTTGGCAACACTCGGTCATAAAACTTTGCGCGGATAGCGCTATATTTGAACGAAATAAGATATGATACCAAAAATATGGATTGAAAAGTAAGCATTCGGTTAGGAGATATCGAATCGAAAGATATTCTTACTCGAAAAGCAGATACAGCTTGGAGTCAGCTAATTGAAGCCGAAGCAAACCGAGAAGGAAAAGGAAGTATTATTGTTTTTGATAGATCGTTAGTTGATAACTCAATTCTCAAATATGCAGAAAATGTAAGTTATATTTCAGGTATAGGATTTATTACTATCGTTGATTCTCAAAAAGGAGATTATTCTAATTTGACGATTGCGTATAGGTTAGCTCGTGATATTGCGATGAATACTAAACAAGTGGATTTGGATAAAGATTTATTGGCTGTTCTTGTGAATAGAATAATAAAAGATATAAACAAGGTCTTATCCATAAAAACTCTTGTTCAGAATAATATAGAGAACAATAAAACGATTTTAAAGCAATTAGAAAATCTATACTCCTTATGGAGTTTAATCAAGAATACATGATAAAATTATTAGAACATGGCTCTTTGAAAAAAAGGATTTGCTTGATTTTTATTTAGGTGAAGATGTTAAAGATAAATTTAAACCGATAGAGAAAGAGATTAATGAATTAAGAAGTAATCGAATATGAATCCAGAAACCAACCGCATAGAATACAAACAGCAACTCATGGATGATTTAGAAAAAGAAGCTGTTGCTTTTCTGAATTATAAAGAAGGAGGCGTTATTTATATCGGAATCGACAAAACGAGAAAGGCTGTCGGTGTTTCCGATATCGATAGTAATATGCTCAAAATCAAAGATCGCCTGAAAAACAATATCATGCCATCTTGCATGGGGCTGTTTGATGTAGCGGTAGAGAATATAGATTCGAAGGATGTGATTAAAGTTACTCTGGCCAGTGGTACGGAGAAGCCTTATTATATCAAGAAACTCGGAATGTCAGAGAAAGGGTGTTACATCCGGACTGGGACTGCTGCGGAACCAATGCCGGCAAGACAAATAGAATACCTTTTCTCAAAGCGTGTTCGGAATTCCTTAGGAAGAATTCAATCTCCACGTCAAGACCTGACCTTTGCGCAATTGAAGATTTATTACGAAGCTGCCGGCAAAACGTTGAACGAGCATTTTGCCAAGAGTCTGGAACTGTTAACAGATGAAGGAAAGTTCAATTATGTTGCCTACCTGATGGCTGACGCCAATGGGATGTCGATGAAGGTTGCTAAATACAATGGTAAAGACCGTATCAACCTGTCTGAAAATTATGAATATGGCTATTGTTCTTTAGTAAAAGCCACTAAACAAATGTTGGATAAAGTAGAATTGGAAAATAAGACTTTTGCAAGAATAACATCGAAAGAACGAGTTGAAAGCCGACTCTGGGATATGATTGCATTGCGTGAAGCCATTATAAATTCGATTGTACATAACGATTATACACGGGAAGTTCCACCGAAGATTGAATTTTTTGACGACCGGATTGAAATTACTTCTTATGGAGGACTACCCGATGGTTTGTCTGAGGAAGATTTCTTTGAAGGAATTTCCATGCCTCGTAATAAAGAGATTATGCGTATTTTTAAAGACTTAGAATTGGTGGAGCAACTCGGTTCAGGTGTCCCTCGTATTTTACAGTCATACGGAAAAGAGTGCTTTCGTTTTTTGGATAACTTTATACGCATGGCATTTCCGGCATCAAAGCAAGTCACCGAGCAAGTCACCGAGCAAGTTACCGAGCAAGTTACCGAGCAAGTTAAAGAACTTATTAATGCTTTAGACAAAGAAATGGATAGGCAGGAAATACAAGATATACTGGGACTTTCTCATAGAGAAAATTTCCGAGTAAATTATCTTAAGCCAGCATTGGAACAAGGATTTGTCGAAATGACTATTCCCGACAAACCGAATAGTCGATTGCAAAAATACCGTTTAACGATATTCGGGAAACAATTAAAGGAAAAATTGTGATGGTATCCCAAACTCTGCAAAATAAACTGAGAAAATAATTTGGAAAATAATATCATCTTTTATACTACTCCTGATGGGCATGTGAATGTACAAGTCCAATTTGAAGATGGCATATTTTGGCTTACACAGAAGCGTATGTCAGAGCTATTTGGGGTAAATGTGAGAACTATTAATGAGCACCAACAGAATATTTATAACTCAGAAGAATTAGATAAAGAGTCAACTATCCGGAAAATCCGGATAGTTCAACAGGACGGTTCCAGAGAAGTTTCCCGGGAGCTTGATTTCTATCATTTGGATGCTATCATTGCCGTTGGTTATCGTGTCAATAGCTACCAAGTGACGCAATTTCGTATTTGGGCGACGAACACGCTTAAAGAGCACATTTGCGGGATTAACCAACTGAAAACAACACAGAAAGAATTTATAGAAAAGATATGACATGATGCGATTCCTTAATTTTATGATCAAAAAAATTTAAATGATTTTATTCTTCCGTTAAGTTTATACATTATAATAATGGCTGAATTATTACCTAAAATATCACTGACAAATAATGATTTTACAGAAATTAAATCTGTAACATATTTAGAACGTCTGTTTTCTTCGTCTAGGGCACTTAAAACACATTTTGCTTCTACTGATAAGATTGCAAATATTGATGGTTATTTTGAACTTCTTGATGCTTCAGGAAGAATTGAAGGTAAAATTACAGTACAAATAAAGACTTATCAACCAGTATATGTAGGGAAGAATAAATACGACATAGACGGAAGTCTTGTAGGCTATTCGGATAGGATGAAAACAGAAGCCATAATTCTTTTTGTTGTTGATAATGAAGACGAATGTGTTTACTGGAAATATATTGATGAAGAATATATAAGTCAATGCAAAGATAAAGGTATTCAAGGTAAGTACACATATCATTTTAAAAATGAAGAATTTTTCAGACCTGAGAATTTGGATGACACAATAAATAAATGGAGATTGATTTATAAAGAAAAAAGAGAATCAATAAGAAGTTTAAGAGCCAAAATAAAGGAACGAATTGAATCCGCGTCCCAAGCTTTTGAACAGGTATTTCCTTTTTTTTATGGGTTACCTAGTTCACATATTGAAAGAAAAGAAGTAGACACGCTTTACAATTGGATACAAAAAGACAACACCCCTAAAGAAAGTAATATCAGATTGATAATTGGAGATGCGGGAATTGGTAAATCCGTTGTGTTAAAACAGTTACTGTATAGATTAGAAAAAAATGGCATCCCTGTTTTTGCAATAAAAGCAGATATGACACCTGTTTTTATAAATGGAGAAAAAGGTATTAATTATGAATCATTAAAGGAAACATTTGATGTTTTGGTAAAAGAAAATGATAAAGCTGTACTTCTAATTGATCAAATTGATGCTCTTTCACAATCTTTATCTAATGATAGATACCTTATAAACTGTTATTTAGGACTTATAAATCAGTTTTCGTCAGAAGAGTATCATAATATCAAAATTGTTGTTTCTTGTCGAAAATTTGATCTTGAATATGATCCAAGTCTGAATATATTAAAAAAGAATAATGTTATAACTATTGATAAACTAAGAGAGGAGGATGTAAAACAAATAACAAAAATACTGATGGGTGAAGTTAAGTCTGATCAGCTACCTCTATCCACAATAGATCTTTTGCGTACACCTCAATATTTGGATATTTTTTGTCGTATTTATGATCGAAACTCCGATGAATTTACTTATTCTACACCTCAAAGTTTATATGATTCTCTATGGAATTTAGTTATACATCATTCTGGTAAGAAAACCGCTCTAAGATCAGAAAATATTGAATCATTCATTTTCCGTGTTGCAAAGAAAATACAAGAGGAAGAGACGCTCACTCCATGTTGGGTAACATCGGGATTAGATATAGATATTGTTAATTATCTGGCAACAGAAAATATAATTATTTATAATAATAAGACCATTCGCTTTTTTCATCAAAGTTTTTATGACTATACAATTTCCAGATACTACTCTTTGACCAATCATACTCTGTATGAGATGTTGAATAAGCAACATCAAGGTTTATTCATCCGATCTACAGTAAAACAAGTGATTATATACCAAAAAGAACACAATCCGAGAATGTACCAAAAGGATTTGAAAACATTGCTATACTCTGATAAGATACGTTTTCATATTAAATTGATATTATTACAAATAGTTGCTTCTGAAGAAGCTCCTTCTCCATTTGAAAAGAGGTTATTAATATCCTTAAGAAAGGATAAGATAGACATGTTTAGCATATTCCTACAGCAAAGTATAAGTATTGTCTGGTTTGATTTTGTTGTAGATCATATTGCAGATGACATTTCTTTAATTTGTAACTATGAAAACGATTATTCATTAGTACTATCCAATTTACTTAGAAGATATGCGTCTGATCGATCTGAAGTTGTATTTGGATTGATCAATAATATTTGTGATGAAGAAATCCGTGAAAAAGTTGCACAAAATGCTTTAATGTTCACTACAGATTATACTTCACCCAAAGTCCTTTGGTGGTACAATCATCTTAAAACAAAGGATTTAAAATATTCTAAAGATCACTATTTGCAGTATGCTTTAAATTCAAATCCAGAATTCGTTTGCTTAGAAGTAGAGGAGTATCTTCTAAATTCAATATCAGACTCATTGTCTGATGAAAACATTTATTATAAAAATAAACAAACTCATGGAGATAATATTTATGATGATGTTTGTGATCCTCTCGTCAAAAAACATCCTCTATTGATATATCCAACTCTCAAGAAGGTATACCTAGTTGCTTTGGAAAAGAGTCGGTACGGATTGGGAGATAAATATTTAGACGAGAATTATTTTTTTTCAAGATTCGATCCCACACAAGATGACGATCATAAAATCGTTCTTTGGTTAAAGGATATTTTATCAGTACAGTTAGTTAATAATATTTCTTTTGTGAAGGGAGAAGTTCAATATTATCTTTCTTTAAAAGAAACCACTTCGTGTTGTATTGCATTGGATGTAATGAATAATTCTCCTGCCTTATTTTTAGATACTTTATTCTATATATTGAAAGATAAAACGTTTACTGAATTACTTTTAGGGTATGGAGATCAAAATTATTATTTTCGAGAACTCTTAAGCAGTTCTTATACGCATTTTACTAAAGAACAAAAGGAATATTACTATAGTTACATATTATCTTATAATCCCGATAGTGAAAAGATCGCAAATAAAGACAGAATCTTTCAAAGACTCTACCCTTCAATTGGCAATCAACAAAGAGAGCTAATATATACCCTTCCGATAGATGGATTAACACGAGAATTGAAAAGAAAAAAAGGAGAATTAGATAGAAGATTTAATAATGAAAAATGTGAGAATATAAAACCAGATCATCGGATAATAGCAGCAACGTATTGTGGCGGATTAGTTTCAACCGAAAGGTATAGCAAATTTTCTCCTAAACAGTGGATAGACAGTTTTATTGCAAGTAAAGATCCGAACAAAAACAATGAGCGATATATGTATTTTGATAGTCGGGCTCATGCTAAAGCATACAAAGAAAATGTATCACACAAAGCAAAACTGTTTCAAGAAAGTGTTTTTGCTATTTTTGAAAATGATACAATTGCATTACAGTACAAAATCGCTGGCCTGTGTGGACTAATAGAAGGAAATTTTCCTATAGAAAAAATATTTCCGCTATGTAAATGGTTACTAGAAAAACAATACAAAGATTATGAGCAATATGAAATCTTAGAATTAGTAAAACTACTATCAAATAAAGATTTCAACGAAATGGATTATATCTTTTCATTTTTAAAGAAATTGATTCGAACGGAATATACTACAAAATATACTGTTTCTATTGAGAATGAAGCAGAAAAATCTTCTGTTACTCTAGATTCATTGAATTCAGGCGTTAATTCCATTCAAGGTAGAGCTATAGAGTGCCTCATTAGAATATGTGGCATTGATTCAAAAAGAGAGAATGTATATAAAGAAATTTTTAATTTATACCCTTCATTGTCAGTTGAACATAAATTAACCATATTGTATTATATCTACCGCAAAGAATATTACAATGAAGATTTATTTGAAAAACTTTTCATTCTTGCTTTAAAAGACAAAATTTCCGATATCCTTTATGTTCGAGGAGATGTAATAAACCGTTATTTATATGAAAAACCGGAAATAGTTATTCCATTTGTATATAGTGTTTTAGAGCATAAAAGAGCTCACGCTCTTCTTGTTCAACTTATGTTTTTAGGAATTGGCTATGGTTGTTCTGAATGTAGAGAGATACTGGAAATTCTCTTAACTAAAAATTCTGAGGATGTTGTTGTCAATGCACTGAAAATGTCTTCTAATTATTTAAAAGATAACACTTATAGGGAATTAAGTTTAAGCTTATTAAGAAGATTTATTTTTGATCCTCGTGATAAAGTCGTTGAAAATTATTGTCATGCGTTTGATGATTTTTCCATTGCTGATTTTGATCTTTTCATTGAGTTGTTTGAACAAATATACCCAAATCTTGAAGTGGGGAAAGTATATGATATTTTTAAATATTTGAAGAAAGCCAGTACATCCTATCCTGTAGAATGTTATAAATGTTTAGATCGGCTGATAAAGCTTGATCGAAAAAGTAACATGAGGGAGGAAGATGCTGAACTGGAGTTATTATTGGCTGTATATAAAAGCATTAAAAATGATGACCCCGAAAATAACAAAATATTAGAAGACATCATGGATACATTTGATTTTATGATGAAAAACAACCTTTCTACTTATACGATGAATAAAGTTCTTCAAGATACAGAGAGAGTGTAATGTAAGCATTCGGTGATGCCCGTATTTGCTTCTATGATTTCTTGGTTTATGGAAGTGGACTTTCAAAACCTCCAAAACATTCGGAGTCGATGTGGAGTTTTAGGAGTTTCTCCGTAAGCCCCCGATAAACTACACCAAACTTTCAGACTTTACATCCGGAGTTTTATAATCTCCAGCACAAAACCCATAAATTGTTAGAGTATTATTAGAGATTCGTTAGACTTTGGTTTAAACCCCAGTTATTGGGTAGTAGTTTCTTTAAGGCGGTTTCTGATCTGGATTGTTGAAAATAGGGCATTTTGTCAAGCACGTCAATTAACCATTACACTCGGGTTTGCACCGGCTGTTTTGCAGGTGGTAAACAATGAGCAAATTACCGCTGTATTTTGAGCTGCCTGGTGGTTGCCGGCAAAAAGGAAGTTTTTTCTTTCTTTTACGCATCGACTCACCTTTCTTATGGAAAGAGCTATAGGATACAGAACAGAAAAACCATTTTTAATGGATAATCGAATAGGATATAAATAGAAAAAATTACCTTTGCGACTGATGCTTCATTGTTACAGAATATGCTGTATCATTGTTACCAAAGGTGTTGTATCGCTGTTACAAAAAACGCGGCACTCTTATTTACCGAAAATGCTGTATTCTCAGTTACCGTTAACACTCAGAGTCCTATTTATTGTGCGCAGCAATTTTTCTAATAAAAATACTCACTATATTTTGTGATTTTTTTTAATGGCAAATGAAGATTAGACAATTTAAACTCAATATAATCATCAAACGACATAGAAACCCTATACTTCTCATTTATAACATCTACAGGAGTTTGATGTTTTTTAGTTGTGAAAATTTGATATTCAATCCAATAAAAGTCAATTAAGCTCCTTAATGAAAAGTTCTTTTGTGGTAAGAAATCTTGCAAGAGAATAAGGGTGTTTATATTAATTATCGTTAGATTTCTAACATTAATTTTATTAAGCCCCTGTTTTTCTAATTCTTCAAAAAACCAATCATTTAGGAGAAGATTCAAGCCAACCAATGAGAAAATGGCATGGTGTGTGACAATAATTGGGTAAATCACAATCTTATTGCATTTTACACCCGCATCTTCTATAAATTCACCATTCCTAATTGACACAATATTATGTATTAATTGCTTTAAGGCCTTATCTTTTCGTTTTTCAGTCTCAACAAATAAGTATTTAAGTTCATCTACGAACAACTTAAAATCGTTGTTTTCTATAACTTCTTTCTTTACTAAGTTATCTTTACACTCAAATAGTAGCACATATTTTCCGTCTCGAATATAATAATCTGGAGCCCCATTTCTTGTCATCTCACTATATGACAAATGTTTATATTTATTCCCAATAGAATCCTTAATTATTCTATTAAGTAAAACCTTTTCTGAAAAATTAAATCCAATTTCGCTTCTAAAATTCTTTATAAAATTTTCTGATCCTTTCAAAGAATCATTGATTGAGTTAAATATAAAATATAGACCTTTGTACATCTTTTCTACAAAGAATTGCTCAAAAATGACATAATAGCTTCCACTATCTGTATCCTTATAAACGGGACTCGCTTTTATTTTTGTAAAATCAGCATCTTTATCATAAGTATCATTAAGACAAAATTTATCAAAGAAAAAGACCTTCTTTTCGAAGTCCTTATCTTCTTTTGGTATATTAATTGAAAAAAGTGGTTCCTCCTTACTTCTTTCAATTATTAGTGATCCTATCTGATGAACAGAATTTATATAATCTTGCCATTTTTTCAAACCATAGTTTTCCAAGAAAGCTTCCATGTGTTTTGGAAAATTTTCTTGACAATAGGATAAGAAAAGGCAAGATTTTACCATTTCTGCAATTCTTAAGTTATAAAGATTAGTATTAGAATAAAGTGAATGATGTAAGGCATTCTCTAATAGTATCTCGTTTATGTCCCTTTGATCTGAGAAATCGACTATCTCTTTAGAGTTTCTGTCATTAATTAACAGATAAGCATTTAACAAACGCTCTTTTATCTCTGTTTCAGAGTAATTAATATGACTTGTCGATTCTAGATTCTGTACTAATTCAAAAAATTTCAGACTTGAACGAATATTTAATATCACAGGTGTTACTTTACTCTTCCTTGCAATAACTGTGATTTTATCCTTCAAGTTATTATAATATTCAGTTTGCTTGTTTGATTCTATAAAGAATGGGTAAAAGATATTTTCCAAACTAGGCTCTAGTATTGTTGATAGTGAACAATATATTAATGCATTCTCGATCAATATCGCCTTATCAATTCCAGATAAATAATCAATTACATCATAGGATGTATCATTAAATATATCCTTATATCCTATTATGATTTTTAATAAATTCATACAGAGAATGTTGATAATAGTTTTTTATTGTATCACACAACGTTTAGCCGCTTTGCGAAGTGGCGGATTTCGGAGCACAAAACTGTCAAAACACCACAAAAGTTGATGCGAGGTAGAATGCTCAATTAACAACTTCACCCGCCATTGAGCCAAACGCATGTTAGTGGTAGGGTTTCTCATTTATTTTCAATTTTATTCATTAGTTCGTGAAATTTTTTCCAATGATTTTTTAGTTGTCCACCAATTTTATTGTCAGGAATTGTCCTTTCAGCAAGCTTTGCATAAGTAATAAAATTCCCCCAATCATATTTGTGTGACAAAATGAATAAATCCGTTTTATTCGGGTGTCTTTGATATATTCTTCTTCTAGTTGCCCCAACATGAGTGAATTTTTTGTAAAGTCTGGTTTTGAATACTTGTCCTTTGGTGGTTGTCTTATTATGATAAGTGTAAAATCGACTTCTAGCAAAAGAACGTTTCATTTTTCGATAATAGTTTGCAACACTTGAACTCTTAATTAATGTGTTGAAACCATCAAATTGAAAACCTAAATACTCAAATAAGGTATTATTCTGAATTTTGTTAGTGTTTAAATTTTTCTCAAAACAATGATGTCTATCGGTTTTATAATCAAATGGGAAATGAAAGACTTGTGTTTTACTTGTTTGAATTTCAAGCTTAAAGTCTTTTATTGTCGTTAAAAAGTGTTCGATGATTATTTTTTCGTATTGAATTGGACAGATCGCAACCATATCGTCAGAATACCTCTGATATATTCCGCCATTTTTTCGTAATAGTTCGTTTGCTTTCGAATCAAAGTCAATCATATAAACGTTTGCAAGAGTTGCGCTAATTGGTGAACCTTGAGGAATTCCTTTTCTTCTTAACTCTTTTCTACTTACATCCAAATATTTATTTGCCTTTATGAGTTTTAACTTTCTTATTTCATCAATATTCTCCTTTGAGCAATACGCTACGGCTCTTTTATTACGCAAATAGTTTTTCTTTTTAATCTTTATTTCTTTGAAGTTTTTAGGCTTTCGTTCAACTATTATTTGATTTTTGAAATGGTCGAAAAGTTCGTCTTCCTCAATGTAAGAGAACTTTGTAATATTGCGGTAGACATTATAATGATTTGGTGGTAAGTCGGCTCCTGAATTGATTATTCTTTTCCAATTTTTCTTAAGTAATTGATGGTCGAGATTGTCAAAAAAGCTTTTTATATCGAATGTTATTGCAACAAGGTCGGTTCCCTTGTTAGATTTTATGAATTGAAATACATCATTTGCAAAATCAACATTGCATTTATTTCTTGACTTTTCCTTTTCAGGGTGTAATTTAATCTTTCTATATGCAGTAATACAGTTAGTTATATCTAAATCTTTGATTGTTTTTTCGTATGCAGAAGAAAGTAATTCAGAATAGTAACTGAAAACATTAGAGTCAATATGATTTGAAAAGTATATTTCTCTTTCTTTAGTAGTTGGTTTTCTTAGTGTTGAGCGTGCCCCATCATGGCGAATCTCCTTTCGGAATTTTCGGACTTTTAGCTGTCTATGGATAAAAGGATAAAAAGCATGTGATGCGATTGCATCTTTGTCTTTTACATATGGTTCTAACCATACTCTATCTTTTGGCTCAAGTTGTAAGCCAACATGTGGATAGCGTTTTAGCCTAAACCAATCTTTATTTTTCTTCTCTTTGTGAATTACAGATTTCATAATAGAAATGAGGGGTAAGTGGTTAGACGGGGCAAGCCTTTACATTAATTTGCATTAACGGAATAGTACATGCATTGCACAACACTCTATTGAATGTCGCCCCGATTTCCCTTTCGGGAAGAATTCTATTCGTAACTTTGTCCATAATAATAAATATCATGAAGTCAATCAGAACAGTACAGATAATTCTCAACATGCTTGAACTTTCTTGCGATTGTCCTTGCATAATTGGAATTCCTGCTCCGTAAGCAACGTATGTCTTGCTTAGCTGTGGATGATAAAACGTACTATTCTGCGAACCACTTACCTTTCTCATTTCATGTCTTTATTTTTTTTATTTTCATTTAGTATGTTTGTTTGCCTTAGCTGTCGGTTTTTTTAGCCTGGCCATTAACGGCTTGCAATATGACCAGTAGTGGAGTGCGGGCGACTTCACTGTCAACCATTGCAAATTTTGATGCGGGGTAGAACTTTTCAAGCTACCACAGCCTCCGCCATTGGTTATATTGCGTTTTATGGGTTGGTTTTATTTAATTTAATCCAAACTAATTTGTCAATTCCATTTTTGTATATGCATTTTCAAGCCAATCTGCATTGTCAATTGTAAAACTATATTGACTTGGTGAACCATACTTGCCGGCAAGAGCGATAAATTTAATTGTTCCTCCAGATAACAGAATATTCTTCAATTTCTTAAAATCATCTTGATCTACATTCGTATTACCAGTAGAACTATTGAAAGCACGGATTTCGTGTTCTTTACCATTCTTATCTCTTATCTTGAAATATATAATTCCTTCGCCTTTTATTGGGTGATTTCCAGCATACTCATAAAGCTGAATTCTTATGCTACTTTTGTCAACTAAGAATCTTACGTTTAAATCCGAATTAGTCGTTGCTGAATTGCTAAATTTCCCACTCAAATCTGTTGAGATATATGGTTCTTTTGTTGCTTCTCCAAAATTGTCCACATAATATCCAATTTCCCAAATACCAAGATTATTGATGTTGGCTAACTTTATACTGTCTTTTTTTGCTTTTTCAATTATTGCCTTTTCCTCTTCAATCTGTTTATCCAGAGTCGGTTGAAGCCTGTTGAAATATGCAATTTCTTTAGACTCTGGATGTTTCTCTTTAAGTTGCGCTATGTAGTTATTGGCTAGACCATATTTCCCTGCATCGTAAGAATTTTTTGCTAGATTGACTAATCTGTCTTCTCCATTTTCAAGTTCGTCAATCTTTTCATTTAATGCTGTAATTTCATCTGTCAAAGACTGACATTTTTTTTCCAATTCATTATGGCTGGATTTTGTTACGCATCCAGTCATGATGAAAATGATAAGTGCAAATAGGAAAAATTTGTTTTTCATAATTATTGACTTTTAGTTGTTTATTGTGCGGATTTCTAACTAACCCATAACGTGTTTTTTACGCAATAAATACACAACTTTCGTAAATATCTGATTTATAAATTCGTATATCCCTATATAATTGGGGGTGTTTACGAAGGTTCTTTGAATCGGGATAAATAATAGTGGAAACTTGTGTGTTGCATTAGTATCAGTATTTTGAATTACAAATATAACAATTATTTGGATAAAAAAACGGTATTGTTAAAAAGTTATTAGTTTTATTCGGCAAAGGCATTGGTGAGAGGGAGCTCTGCCACTAAAGCATACTCTTTTCTCTTTCGTTAAATAAGCCACCAGCCTATCTTAAATAGGAAACGAAACCTTATTTCTTCTCCTTTATCATTTGCTCCAAGAGGGCGCTCTTCTCTTTTTCCAG
>ENA-UOOK01004469-UOOK01004469.1-fermentation-metagenome-genome-assembly--contig:-NODE-4469-length-14962-cov-5.496478_pt1 | contig 14962 bp, 19 predicted proteins | sample MGYA00245777_ERZ724023 | MGnify/ENA primary metagenome ERZ724023 (study PRJEB28704, sample SAMN03018312) | fermentation metagenome | biome: anthropogenic terrestrial biome; feature: soil; material...
CCTGAAACCGAAATGGAGTAAAACACCTATCCAGATGTAAGTCTTAGCCTTCAATCCTTGCAACCTTATGAGATTCTAATAGAAATTCTTAACAAACGACAAGACATCGGACTCGTAACTCATTATGAAACTGATATTAATAAAGATTTAAACTATATAAATCTTAGTCAAGAGCAATTCTATATTGCATTGCCTAAAAATCATAAATTAGCAAATAAAGAATATCTTAGTATTCAGGATTTAGAAAGAGAAAACTTACTTTTATCTTCCACTGATGATTCATTTACAGAATATATCCTAAGCTATTTTAAATCACAAAAATTGATGCCTTTTCAAATATATTACTGTGAGCATGTAGATCTTATATTTCCTATGATACTAAAACACAATGCTTTAGCTATAATGCCCGAACATATGCAAAATCAAGCAAGTTGCGATGTTATGTTTATCCCATTTAAGGAGGACAATTTATTTCTTAATGTTTCCTACGTTTACCGAAAAGATAATATAAATCCTACATTGAAACTCTATCTTAATATGATAAATAATTAGTGATAAATACAATTAAATAATGCTTGACATAAAATTTTTATTCAGTTACGCTTAAATCAAGAGATGATGCCAGCTCTCAATACAATGAATGGAGAGTTAAAAATGTACCATGGAAGATTCAAAGGAACACACTATGATGCAGGATATAAATGGGGAAGCTTACTTCTTAAAAAAGGAAAAAAGTTCGACTATTGCCCTGCTTTTGCTTTAACAGAGGAAAGATACGCCTTTGCCAAAGAATGCACTGTAGAGTATCAGAAATATTTCCCTGAAATTTTAGAGGAAATACAAGGTATAGCTGATGGAAATAAAGTGCCGGTTGAAACACTTCACACACTTCTGTTTTCCATGTATTGCTTTGAGCTTAGCAATAAATGTACTTGTTTTGTTTTTAGTACAAAGGACAAAATCGTGTTTGCACGAAACAGTGATTTTTTAGTAAGCATTGAAAAGCTATACATGAATTGTATATACAATCTGGAAGACAGTTATTCATTTAATGGAAATACCACTGCTTTTGTACAGATGGAAGATGGTGTCAACACACAAGGCTTAGCAGTTGGAATAACTTTTGTATATCCTCATTTCAGAAAACCAGGGCTGAATGCCGGAATGCTGACACGATATCTTTTAGAAAAGTGCAGTACAACCATCGAAGCATTGGAAGCACTTCATCAGCTACCCATTGCATCTGCACAAACACTGACCATTGCAGATAAAAGCGGAGAAATTGCTGTTGTGGAATGCAATACAAAGGAAATAGAAATCATTCACCCTCATGATGGGGAACAGTTCGTTGCAACTGCAAATAACTTCAATTCTGAAAAGATGCAGGACTATCGAAACCCTGATATTGATGACTGGAGATCCAGTGAGCGATATCAAACCGCCTATACCGCATTGATAGAAAATAAAGATAATTATACCGTAAAGTTTGCACAAGAACTTTTAGCTGGAAAATACGGTTTTATGTGTCAGTTTAATCCATTGCCACTTTATCAAACTGTTCTTCAATAAACTTCATACGTCTACACTCCTAATATCGGTAAATTTATATTTTAAATTAAATATAATTCTTTTCTATGATTCCAATGAATTCCTATATGTCCAATTCCCAGAATAATAACTGAAAGAATTAAGAATGGATTCTTTCCATAAATTCCGAGAAGCAGAAATGCAATAACCGAAAGTGTAGCTCCGGCAACCGGAATTCCTAAAAAACTGCTGTAAAAATCCTTCATCGTTTTTTCACTTTTAAAATATCGAATCCAAAACATCTCGTACAATACCATTATTAGGGCAGACATCAACAACCATAATGACCACAACGATATACTTCCAACATTAAAGTCTGAAAAAATCAACACCACACAGCAGACCAAAACTTCTCCCATTCGCTCAAATCCCAATAATACCTTTTTCTCATTCACAACATACTTATCATAATTCTTTGGCTGATTTTTTGTCCAGAAAAAATTGGGAACAAAAAGCATTACTAAATAAATAAGTCCTACATATGAAAATCCAAAATTCATTTCTTATCTACCTTTCTAAAATCAATCCCATAATTACAAGAAATAGCTAATTCACGGATAAATTCTCTTTGACTACGACCATTACCTTCCCTGAAAGGATGAAGGGCATTTACCCCTATTCCCCCATAATTTCATCCAACTCCTCATCAGTTGGAGGTATATAAGGTTCGTGCTCTTTAATACCCATTTTTTCCAAGGTAAGTCCTGCTAAATCTAAAAGATATTCTAATTTTTCTATAGTTATTTTTTTTCTTTCATATAGATCCATTGCCATATCAATTAAATTGTGTAAACCTATTTTATTTTCTCGTGCCGGAAGTGATAACCCTAATCTATTTCTCCAAATTTTTACTTCATCATTTGTCAAAGCCATAAATTCGTTATATTTTTTATTTTTTATTATGTCAGTTTCATATAATCTTTTTACCATTGTCTTGTATGGAACAACAAATAAATTAGATAATCTCAAAATATCCTTTATATCTATTTTGTCTTTATCTATTCCATATGTTTTAATTTCCTGCAAAAGCAACTCTTTGTCAATTAAGAATTCTGCTGCAAATCGATTTGCCTTTAATTCATTTTCTGTTAAAGCAATCTTATCATTTATTTCTTCCATGTTTGATTTAAGTATTATTTCTCCCTCATTATCAAACCATAAATGATATAATTCATGGGCTGCCGCAAATACCTGCTTATCATATTCAATATAGGTATTTATCCATACAAAGCTTTTATTTTTTATTTTTTCTGAAAATCCCCAAACATCTTCGTCTTCAACAGGATAATATAATACTTTGCTGTTTAACTCCAATATATCAAATATTTGTCCTCCGATTACATCATTCCATTTAGTGTATTCCATTAACTTGCTGCGCGCACGGCTTTTAATTTCATCAATTGTTTTAGCATCTAATTTGATATTAGCCATTTGCGTATTCCTCTAACATAATGATCTCATCAATAACAGTCTTTAATAATTCCATTTTTTCTTTTGTTTTTTCATTACTTAAAGAACCCATAAATGCAAATTTATGATTTACAGCTTCTTCTTCTTTCACATTTAATAGTCTCTCTACAGATACTCCTAATATATCAGCAATTTGAGAAATTTCAGAAACATTAATTGCTTTAGATCCGGTTATAATCTTACTCATAACCTGCTTAGAAACATTTAATCTATCTGCCAGGTATTGTTGGTTTTTATTTATTTCATTCAAAACGGTCTGTATATTATTTCCTACTTGTCGAAATATATTGCTACTCATAGCACTACCTCCTAATATATTTCTAATTATTTGTTCTTTACTATATATTATGCGTATTTTTGTATTTTGTCAATAAAATGTTGACTATTTTTTGTTTCTTTTTTATTATTATTGACTTTTTATCTTTTTATATACTTATATATATAATTAATAAAAAATTTTCTATACATCTAAATAAAGCTTCCATTTCTTTATATTTTTATAATACCTATTTACCATCAAGATATTTCATTGCTGTTGATATTAATGACAAACAACGCTTATAAAAATATTCATAATGCCTCTTATCTTCAATATCTATTTTTGTGGTTTCGTGATGTCTTATTCTAAAGTTATTTCCTATGTAAGTAATATCTCGAAATTCCTTTTCAAACAACTCCATAAATGGCTGCTTGCTATTCCCCATGTCTTGAACAATTTTATTTGAGGAATCCTTTTTGTCTAACGTTGGAGAATAATAAGTCTTTAATCTCTCAAAAGCATCCCAAAGTTTTTCTACGGCAATTTGATAATTACATTTATCATAATATTTCCCAGCCTCTTGTAATAATTCTTTTAATCCTACTTCCTGAACATCATTTAATGAATTTTTGTTTATCTGATTATCAAATGTACTGACTATTCTTCCATTGTCAAGTTTTAATGAGATCTCATTCAATCTTAGAATAGCATTTATTTGCATTTCAAAGTCATCAGAGGTAATATTCTTTTTAAAAAATTCTATTGCATCCATCACTTAAAATGGAGAATTATAAAGTATAAAATTTCCCAAACTATCCGTTTCAACATATTGCTTATTTTCATTATAACATTTTGGTGTATAAAACTGCCTTATATCATTAAAAACATCCTCTTCAACTTTAACATTGTAATTCCATCCTGTTTCATCAGTGTGTTGATATACAATATTAAACTTTTCCAAGATCTGATAAATCTGTTTTCTTGCTTTTCTATCAATTGATAATGATATCTTTTTTTCTCTTATATCTTTTAAGTTTCTTTCAGAGTATGGAATAAACAGTCCTTCTTCCTCTGGTTTATAGACACGCCACGTATAAACCTCTCTGTTAGATATTTTTTTAGCCGGATAAAGCTCGTAACCGTCATTTTGCAACAACTTATTAACTTCAGTTAAAAACTCTTTCCAGTAGCCCTTCTCATATCTAACTGTCGGATGAAATATTTCACAAATGAATTTTAAATATATTTCATCACTGCCATTTTGTAATTGAAATCATTCATCTTAGAACACCCAGCAAGGTGAATAATCATCATTATTGACCGTATGTTTCAAAATATCTATTTCTGCATTCTCAAATCTTGAATCATGACTTGGCATCTTTTCTAAATTATATATTCTTTTAAGAAAATCTATTTGTTTTTACCAAATTTCCAGACTTTTTGACCTTGCTTTCTTCTTCCTGCTTGTCATCTATATACTCTCGTACATTAGCGGGGACATACTTTTCGTACAGTTTTTGCACTTGTTCTGTCAATTCGTCTTCTAATTTTGACTCCTTTTTCTCCATATATTGCTGAACGGCTCTAAGCTTTTCAGCATCAACGCTGATTCTCACAATATCTTTTTTCATCTATGCTCTGTCTCCTTTCCAAATAAATTAATAATATGATTACATGCTTAGCTCCATTCCTTGGCCTTGTTCATTCTCTTGTTCTGTTGTTCCTTCAGCTTCTTCAGGACTTATTGCTCCAGAAGCTGCTTGATCTTCCGTACTTTGTCTTCTGCCTCCCCTGCCCCTTCCGCGAGGTGTACTTCTTTCAGTTGATTCAGAATCGTCAGGACTAATAGCAGCAGATTCCTCAGTCTGCACTTCCCGCTCCTCATCATTTCTTTCAAGGTATCTTCTTGTAACTGACGGAACATGCTTTTCATAAATATTATCTACATGCTTCTGCAATTCTCCTTCTACAGTCAATTCTTTTTCTTTCATATAAAATCTCAAAGCATCTAATTTCTCTTTTGCAAATTCTATTTGCAATTTTTCCATTTCTACACTCATATTTTCCTCCTTAAAAATATCATCCAATAAAAAAAGACCCAGTAACATTACCGAATTATGATTTTAACTACATCTCCAGATTTTGTCCTTTATTTTCTTCACCTTCTAAATTAATGCAATATTCGGGGTATAAAGCCATATCAAAGCACTCATTCTTCATCTCTATCCATGAAATCTCTTTTCTATTATTCAGTGCATCTAAGAGCATTGTGTCAGTCCCATTTCCTTTTTTGACTATTAATCCATGAAATGATTCTATCTCATCAAATGTAATGTCCCAATTTACATTTGATGATTCCTTTATAGCTTCCTTTATTATTTGTTCCGCAATCAATGATATTTGCTGCTCAATATAAGGCTTAATATTTGGCATCAAGGCCACATATCTTGGATAATCATATCCTTGGCTGTCAATTAAAATTCCATCTCCATTATCTTTATCAAGTACAAGCAATACATGGAAGTGTCCTGCAGGATCTCTATGCATTACATCTTTATTATTTGAAATAAAATCTCTGTCATTTAGCAAATTGCTACTGAATCTGTTATATTCATTTTCATCCATTATTTGAATATGATCAATAACACACCTACGTGTATTAAATTCTTTGATTTTTCGTTCAAATACTGCTTTTGTAACTAACATATATACCTCCTGTTCAAAAATTGCCTACAGACTCATGCCTCCCATGCCCTCTGCCTGCTCTTTTGAATGGTTCTCTGATTCCTTCATTTCTTCATCTGGGCGGGACAGAACTTTGAAGTTGTCTTCTTTATGTGACGCATCACATAATGAAGATTATGAATAGCTAATAAAAATGTGAAGTCTTCTATAAATACTTCTTATTTTATCCGAAAGTTACAATAAAAGAGTCTGCATAATATTTTTTCTAAAAGAGATACTAACCGATGTTAAGTTAATTTAAGGAGGTACACAGGTTGGTATCAATGACAATAACCGAACTTATACAAAAGGCGCATGAAAATTTACTCAAACAAAATCCCAGCGCAGAATACATTCGACGGCATAAGCGGATTTGGAATCTCTTGTCCAACTATGCACGCAAGCATAGAATTGAATGTTTCAGTACGGAATTGCTTATCTGCTTTTTAAGAGAAGAGTTTGAAATTGAGCTTACCGAAGAGAGGCTAAGCGGCAGCATTTCCAGACACGATTTCGAGGCATTTGTCCGTCCGTTGCTGATGCTTTCCATCGTACAAAATGGAGGGAACATCCTCCGCATTTCAAAATTTAACAGAATCAATGGTAGTGAATGCTTTGAAAAAATCACAAAGCATTATGAAGAAATCTGCCTAAAGCGGAATAACCGCAAGTCCACCATTGACGGGAAGTTTTGGGCAATCCGTCCGTTTTTATTACATCTTGCACAGAGCGGAGTGACCGACATTTCTCAACTGACAGCAATCCATATCCATGAATTTATAGTTTTTAATGCGGCACGCGCTCTGAAATCAATCAACCAAAAGATGAATGCCCTGCGATCATTTATCAAATTCCTTTATGAAGAGAATTACATTTCTGAAGATTTATCAAAATGTGTTCTACAAGCACCAAAACCTCGTCCACGCCTAGCTCAGACATGGACAAAGGAAGAAGTGGGGCGTATTTTGAATGTAATTGAACGCGGTACCTCTGTTGGCAAACGCGATTATGCAGTTTTTATGCTCGTAACTCAATTAGGACTGAGAACCGGCGACATCGTAAATATGACATTCGATAATTTGCTGTGGTCAGAATGTAAAATACGCCTAATACAAGACAAAACCGGAAAGCCATTAGAATTACCCCTTAGTACAGCAGTCGGAGATGCAATTATTGATTACTTGAAGTATGGGCGTCCACAAGGAGATTGTTCTCGGTATGTCTTTGTTCGGCACACCGCCCCTTTTGGCAAGGTCAAGAATTTTTGGCGTCCCATGCAGCAATATCTACAGGCTGCCCATGTGCCTGTCTCTACCGAAAAGCCGCATGGTTTTCATACTTTCCGCTTTACTCTGGCTACACGATTGCTGGATGAAGAAATTCCGATTGAAACAATATCCGCAATACTTGGGCATTCAAATTCTGATACTACAAGGATATATCTGCGTGCCGATATTAACAAGCTGCGGCAATGTGCGCTAAATCCGGAGGCAGTATATGGCTAAAGAACGTAACCCAATGAAAACATTTGATTATCAGGGGCCGATTGGTGAGTATTTAGCAGATTTTATTGCCGAGAAAAGAGCAGCTGGATTTAAATACAGTGCCGAAGCCTTCCGTTTGCGCGAGATAGACCGGCTATGCATTGAGATGAACACGCCCCCGGATACATTGCCGCGCAGTCTCGTTGAAGAATGGGGTGTTAAGCGACTGCATGAGTCTCATAAAACGTGGCAGGGCCGTCAGGTTGTAATGCGGCAGCTTACAAGGTATTTCATAAATCGCAACTTAGACACGCATTTGACCACAATCGAATTGTCCCATAAAGATTATGATTTTGTTCCATGCATTTTTACTAACGAGGAAATTGCAAGAATTTTTACAGCCGCAGATTCGTTAGTTTCTCATAGCTGGTCTCCTCAAAGACAGGAGGTGCTGTCGCTGTTATTCAGGCTGCTGTATTCCTGCGGCTTGAGGTTGGGAGAAGCCCTGTCACTAAAAGTGAAAGATGTTGATTTAGAAAAAGGGGTTCTCACGGTTCTTGACGGAAAAAACCGAACCGACCGATATGTGCCGATGTCGCCGGAGATGACACAGCGATGCCGTGATTTTCATAACAGAATTCATTTTGAGCATACACAAGACAGTGTGTTTCTGCCTGCACCCGACGGCGGTTTCTATTCCAAGGGCAGTATGCAATACGCATGGAAGCAGATTCTTCAGCTTGCATCAATAGCGCGGACAGATGACGGCCCGCGCATCCATGACCTTCGTCACACTTTTGCGGTTGGATGCCTGAAGGCCTGGGTTCGCAACGGGAAAGACTTAAGCACTATGCTGCCAGTGCTCTGCGCATATTTAGGGCACAAGCGATTGAGTGCGACAGGACGTTATTTAAGACTGACAGCAGACATGTATCCTGAGGTGGTCTCAACATTTGAAGCCCATTTCGGAGGAATCATTCCGGAAGGAGGCCATCTGTATGAAGAAGACTGAGAATCCGTTTCCTAAACTGTTAGGCGACTTTCTTAGTGTGTACCTGCCCTCGCATCGTAATTACAGCAAAAATACTATATCCTCATATTGTGATTCTTTTAAATTGTTGCTGCAATATCTCAACGATGAAAAGAATTTAAACCCGGATCAGGTGACATTCCATATCCTGAGCACGGACTGTATTATTGCTTATCTTGACTGGCTGGAAAAATCGCGCAATTGCTCAAAGTCAACGGTGAACCAACGCTTGGCGGCAATCCACTCATTTTTTAAATACGTCCAGAAAAACCGCCCGGAACTCATGTCCCTTTGCCACAGTATTTTAGAAATTCCACTGCGAAAAACATTGCCGCCAACAATCTCGTATTTATCGCAGGAGGATTTGCGGTTAATCCTGTCCCAGCCCAATGCGGCAAAGAAATCTGGGCGGCGTGACCTTGTTCTTCTGTGCTTACTTTATGATACGGGTTGCAGGGTACAGGAAATAGCAGACTTAACAGTTTCCTCAATACGGCTTGATGCTCCGGCACAGATTAAGCTGCATGGAAAGGGGGATAAAACACGAATAGTTCCATTGATGTCTAATACGGCCAAGCTGCTGCGTGAGTATATGTCGGAGCACAGGCTTGGCGAATCCCATACGTTGCAATACCCTTTGTTCTGTAACCAAAGGAAAGAACCGTTAACCAGGGCAGGGGTAACTTATGTCCTTAAAAAATACGCGGATATGGCACGGATGACAAGTCCTTCTGTCCCTTTCAAAGTCACTCCCCACATTATACGCCATTCAAAGGCCATGCATATGCTTGAATCCGGGATAAATATTGTTTATATACGTGACATTTTAGGGCATGTTGATATTTCTACTACCGAGATATATGCAAAGGCAAATATTGAGATGAAACGAAAGGCATTGGAAAAAGTCTCGCTTGTTCCTAATTACGATACCACACCGCAGTGGATGAATGATTCTAACCTTTTATCATGGCTTGAGGGGTTCAGCAAGTCTCTTAACTGAAGATTATGTGAAGTGTTTTCAGACTTAAATAGGTATTTATGCCGTTTTTCTGACTGCACTTCACATTTTTATTAGCTATTCATAATCCTCACCGGGAATAAGTCCGAGGCCTCTGCCATTGTCCCATTTCATGTGAATTGTACCGATGTCATCCACGTGTGTAACTGTTCCTTTAGTACCTTCCTCAACTCCCTGAGTATCGTTCATTGCCGAGAGCAGTTCTATTCTTGTTCCTGCAGGATACTTCTTTTTTATTCCTTCTATTTGATCTCTGTTGCGCCCTGTTCCTTTACCAACACAATCAGAACAGGAATATTGTGGCAGAAGCGGTTTATAAAAGAATCAGGCTTGGCAACCGCCTCTGAAATCCGTGCACGCTTGTCGGCATCATCCACCACAATAAAACGCCATCGCTGGGCATTGTGTCCGGAGGGCGCACGTCGCGCAGCCTTAATGCAGGCCAATATCTTTTCATGCTCTACAGGGTTGTCAGTATATTTTCTGCAACTAACACGCGTATTTATGATATCATTCCATTCCATAATTTCTATGTCCTCCTACTATAATTATTCTTTATAAAGTTGACGGTATTTCACCTGAAAAGGGAGCGGACAGAAACGGTCCTACTGCGGTAATCAGATCCTGTTCAAAAATGGATCATGCTTCCACCGGAGGAACACTGCTGAATCAGAAATTTACACCTTCATCAATTGCAGGAGGAGAAGGAATAGTCAATGTATCGGCTCTGATCAGAGCTTACTTTGAAATGATGGGACATCACATTCAATTTAATGTAATAGACAGAAGCACATTGATTGACGCACAAAAAAGTCCTGACGAATACAAGGATTTAATAGTAAGAGTTGCAGGATATTCAGACAACTTCAACAATCTTGAAAAAGCACTGCAGGATGAAATAATAGTAACAGGTTTTTCTTTCAATCTGCCGTTAGATGAAGCAGTCATGACAGCTCCGAAGTATACGTGACAGGTAGTTGGAAGCATATCTATCTGGTACGTAAATCCACACACTGATTTTCTGCCTGAATTTTATCTCTTATATTGGCAAATACATCCACCATTATTTCATCGGCATATTCATCATCGTTGCCGTATTTAGGAGTATGGTTCAGCACTAAGTTATGAATCTGTTCATATCCTTCGAAATTATCAGCAATTGCAGCCTGTAATTCTTTCATTATGAATCTGTTTTGTTCGAATACATTGTATTTTACAGACGCAAGACAGTCTGTGATAGTTCCGATACCAACTATCTGTATATATCTTGTGTATTACAGGTGTGTATTACAGGGACGGACCTTTGAATTCCAATTAACGAAATCCATTTTAAGGTCCGTTCCCAGAATGCCTTAAATCTCGGTTGCAATTTCATTTTCCGGATAACTAATCCAATCACTATAACCGCCAACATAAAGTTCAGAGGTTAAGCCGGCTTCCTCCATAAATAAAATGTTTACAGTACCTGTAATTCCGGAACCGCAATGAACTATTATTTTATCATAGTCTGCAACAGATTTATAGTGTGCTTTAATTACAGCATCATCTAATTCTGCATTATATTCAGATAAGGATGTCCATGGTAAATTTATAGCGCATGGTATATGCCCTGCTATTCTATCAATGGGTTCGCTTTCTCCTCTGTATCTTTCAGGAGCTCTGGAATCAATTATTGCCTGGTTATTATTTTGAATTGCTTTCTTTACATCATTGATATCTGCAATCATATCTTTTTGCAAATCAAATGTCAGCTTGTTTCCCTTTTGTATTTCAGGAAAAGAAGTACTAACAGAATAATTATTTGATTTCCATGCATTAAATCCGCCCAAAAGTATATATGATTCTTTAAAACCGATATATCTAAGCATCCACCACAGCCTTCCTGCCATTGAAAGGTCGTCATCATATATAATCACTATACTATCATCATCCACTCCAAGTTTGTTCATATTTTGCGTAAATTCCATCATATCGGGCAGCGGATGTCTCCCTCCGTGCTCTTTGATTTCTCCTGTTAAAAGTTCTTCTACAGGAACAAATATAGCATTTGGAATATGACCTTTACCATATTCATCCTTACCATAATTCTCATCTCCTAAGACATGTCTCACATCAAATATTATTAAGTTTTCTTTGTTAATATTATTTTTTAACCACTCAGCATGTACTATGTTTTTCAAATCCTTTTCCTCCTATTATTATATTTCATATCTGTCTATTTGCTGTTCATCTTACTATTATTACTGTTAAATAAATTATATTGAATATGTATTATTTTAGCAATATATATTATTTATTCAGGCATATTACAGGGACGGATCTTTAAATTTCAATTAATAAAATTCATTTTAGGGTCCGTTCCCAGAATGCTCCAGCTTAGACAAATGCCTTAATGTTTGTTCCCCATATTCAGCCCTAATACTATCATTTTGTTCATAGCGGACATCTACTTCTACATTCCATATGTCACCAATTCCTTGCGAAACGCACTTCGTCTGGAATACTCGTTTCTATATTTCTCCATAATATGCTTCTTAGCATCAGGCATACCAAGAGATTCCTGTACTTCTCCAAGTGCAGCGATAAAGGAAGCACACTCCCCATAATAATTCCGATGATTTCCTTCCATAATTCCAGTCACTCTGCCGGTAATCAATTTTTCAATTTCCCCTAACCATTTCTTCGATTCTTCTGTTGTTAGTTTTACTTCCTTCTTCCATGAATTGAAAAGCTGTGAAAACAATTCATTATCCGATAGTTTAGAATTAATTTCCGTTCCCCGATAAAACTTATCAGCGGATATTTCGCAGACAGACTTTGCCCTGCTTTGCATTGCCTTCATACCTTCCGAAAATTTTTCTCCTTGAAACAGAAGCAAAAACATAAATGCCAGTCCCTGCTTCATAAACGTTGATGACCAACCAAGGGCATTCTTTTCATGCATACCCACAGAATACATCTTTTCAAACTGTTCTTCAAAAAACAGCATAGTACAATAACTCTCTTGATAATTTTCCCTCTCGGCATTCATGTCGTAAGAAAGACTTTTTTCTCGATTTTTCGTTTTCTGATAAGTCTGTTCTATAATAAATTTAAGTTCCTGTTCCCATTGTTTCCAATTATTAGAGCAGATTCTTATTCGCATATAGTTAACCACTGTAGTTTCAGAACGAAATGCTTCAATCCAGCATTTTTCCATCTTCTCATGATCATTCAATTTCGCTGCATACTCTGCTGTAAGAAGTGCTATTTCGCTCCTGATTAGATAAGAAGATGGGATTTTCTCCATTGCTTCTATCCCAATTTGAAACATGCTATCACTTTCATCAGAATTTAGTTTTATCTCTAAAAACTGCTGATACAAGGAAGGATGCTTTGTCACATATTTTCTTGCATTTTCCAATAGACAGCTTTCATCTTGAATCATGGACTGAGCTTCTCTTAATAATTTGTCTGCTGATTTACTTTTTTGTGTACCAAGGTATCCTATCCACATCGGTAGAAAGACATCAAGCTGTGGTAGTTCATCGTTTCCAGATTGCATGATATCCTCAAGCTTCACCTCATTATACCTAAAGTTTTCCATCATGCAATATATTTTATCTGCCCTATCTTCAAGCTGATTTCCCATATAGGTAAGATATATACACTCCTTTACAAACAAATTATACGAATGATCTAATAAATTATATTGATCTAACTCATACATATATAAAGGGGAGCCATCATAATCACAGTAATCCCCTTCCGAAGAAACCTCCAATACGGATAGAATTTCCGAAAGCTCATATCCCTCTTTATATAACTCCATATCAACGCAGGTATGAATTAATTCCATTGCTTCATTAATATCTTTTAAAATTCCCTTTGGGTCAAAGAAGAGAACCTCGTCCACATCACTATTGTACCAGTCATCCCACTCTTCATTATATTCACTTTCTAAAAGACGACCTGCGGAGTTGATTTGTGTTAATCTCTCTTTAATGCTTTCTATGCTAAGTATTATTTGAAATATTCCATCATCAATGTACTTCTGGCAGGATTCGCTCTCTGATATATTTTCATAAGATCTCATCAATTGCAGCAAATTGTTTCTTCTATTTTCAAGCCACGTTCTTGCTATCTCGTGGATCAGCATTTCCATATTTTCATGGCTCAAATTCTTTGAAAGCGAATCCACTTCTTTGAGAAATTTAGGCAACTTCATGATTTCATTATTCATTTTTTCTTCCATCCTTTAAATCTTTTTTTACATTATTTATTTTATCAATAAACAGTGTTTGCTATTTGAAATCGAGAGCATTCTCATCCGCCCATTCCTCATATTCTTCATATCCTCCTGTATATATACTTGCCAATTGAATCAGTTCAGTCACGATTTTGCTGACATCAGCAAAATGGGGGAATCCGCAGAGTCAGTCCCTGTAACTTCCCCTTATCTTTCTAATATAAACCTTACACTTCCTTTCAATTCATCACTAAATTCTTCAAGATCATCAAAGTTTATTACTCCGTCACTAACAAGAGAAATAATATCCCATATCATTGCTGACCTTTTCAATTCTATACGAACACCCGGCATTCTTTTATCATTATTAATTCTTTTTTCTAATTCCCAGAATTTTGTTGATGCAGGCAAATCATCGGATAAAAGCTCTGAATATTGATCAACAAGTCTTTTCATATAATCTTCCTGCCACCCGGATATTTTTTCTCTATAAAGTTTCCAGTCCTTTTTCGTTGGCTCTATCATTTTTCCCTCACTTAGCATATTATTTATTTTAGTAAGTACCGTAAGTAGATGTAAGTTTTCACAGTCTACATCTGTATAATTGGTGCTGCTATTCCCTGATGGTAGGTTCTCTGGTGTGAAGATTCCCGCCCTTTTAAACAACTTAATTTCGTCAGAATCAATATTGAGTTTTTCTTGAATTTTTTTGGTATCATTCTAAACGAAATACGATATCAGCATCATTACTTTCTGTTCTTTTCAAATTATTTATTTCTTTCGTTACAGCATCAAGTTCTTTTTTTATTTGCTTTGGGAATGTATATCTAACCGTATCTCCTCCTAACACATCTTCATATTTTGCAATTTGAATTGTACGAAATTCTCCCGCCCAATTATAAATTTGTCCAAATATATTAAGATGAATATCTTGAAGAGTTTTAGTGTCAAACACTTTATAAGATTGATTATATACCGCAAGCATAGATAAGTTGGTTATATCTGCTTCGGCTCTGCTTAACAAATCGCGGTCTTTAATATTCGCAAGATTTTTCAATATATCGATATCATCGTATATAGTTTAAACGTAACGGGTAGTTTATGTGTTTTATACTACGGTGAACATTCCATCAAAATGATTACGCAATTCCATATTATTATG